>Ga0302252_1000153_pt1 | contig 83781 bp, 74 predicted proteins | sample AAG_RA_Leu_MG_FD_193511 | JGI IMG/M metagenome (GOLD analysis project Ga0302252, IMG submission 193511) | Enriched activated sludge microbial communities from anaerobic digester in WTTP, New Holstein, Wisconsin, United States - AAG_RA_Leu | ecosystem: Engineered > Bioreactor > Anaerobic >... | reverse complement strand
GACTCCCTTTTCAATGGCCGAGAGGATCTGCGCCTCGGCTCTGGCCTCGTCGATCTTCCCCTTCACACAGGGGAGGCGCATGCAGCCGTAGCCGAGTATTGAAAGCTCTTCGCCTTTATCGCCCATCTTACGGTACAGCATCGATGCACTTCCTCTCAATTTGACATTCCGGATTGTTCAGAGCCTGTCGCTCAGCTTTGTGAAGAAAAAGTTCAATATGTCCTGCGGGTCGGGAGGGCAGCCAGGAACGTGGGCGAAGCCATGGGCCTTTGCATGCTCCCTGGTGCATTTACCGAAGCAGACAGGCCACCCCTTCTTCGGCACGAAGGTGCTGTGCATGCCCTGGATGATATATATGCCTTCGAAGAGGGCATAGTATCCGAATTTCGCGACGAATCCGCCCCACTTCAAGGGATTTTTGACAGCCATCTGCACGGCGCTCATCAGCGAATCGACGCACATCGAGCAGGCGTGGGGATTCCGCTTCGAGCAGACCTTCAGCATCCTGCCCCACTCGAGATTGGCCTTGCTGAACTGCACGGCGAGATCCTCGATTCTGTCTCCCAGAAGCACCGGCTCTGCGCTGCCTTGATTCTGATCCACCGCGGCCTTCAGATGCTTCACCTCGTCCAGCCCGATTCCCATAAGCTTCAGCGCCGCCACATCAGATTCGACCGCACTGGTCCCGACGAGCAGCACATTCGGCTTCACTTTCCTGCCCCTGACAGGGCCTTCGCCTTCCATGCCCTCGATGCCGTCGAGCACCACCAGATGAGGCGCGAGGATCTTCTGGAACTCAGCGATCGGCTCGTGGAGGCCCAGGTTGTGAAACACCTTCTTGTACAGAGGCGGCACGAGGCCTTTCTGGTTTTTGACGGCGAGGCTCACAGACGTAAGGCCGTGAGTCTTCATCTTCGGGAGGTTTATATAGAGGTCCGACTCCATTGCGAGAGTCGGTACGGTCAGCTTTCCGTATCTCCACCTGACTGTGGTAGTCGCACAGTCGTCGATGGCGAGGATTCTGATGCCGTGCTTCTCTGCCAGAGCCTGATAGCCTGTCTTTCTGAAGACCTCCTTCGTCACATGGCCGAGGCCCGAGCCCTCCAGAATGGCAATCTCAGCGACGCCTTCCTTCTTAAGAACATTTATGACAGCCTCCGTGACGGCAGGATGGGTGATGACGCCTGAGCCGGGGCTCGCCGCCAGCACGAGATTGGGCTTCAGCACCGCGCTCTTCCTGCCGTGCAGTGAAAAATCGAGGGCCTTCAAAGCTTTCTCGAGCTCTTCCCCGATCCTCTCAGAGCTGTAACTGGAGATCTTCTTTATGTATACAGGCATGTCTACCTTTCACTATGACTTTTCTTTGCGGAGGACGAAGAGACCTCCAACTATCTGCGGTATTATGGCCAGGGCCAGGAGGATCAGGGAGAGCGCTATGCTCTGCTCTCTGCTCACGTTTATCAGGGAAAACAGTATCACCATCAGGTATTCCCTCGTGCCTATGCCGAGAACCGTCACAGGAAGAGATTCGACGGTTATCACGATTGGAGTGAAGATGGCCATATCCGTGAAGGTGGCAGGAAGGGAGATGGCGAGGCCGAACAGATAGGACCGGAGCGCCATCATCAGCACCCACATCACTCCCAGCAACATCACCGCCGTCACTGTCCTCCATCTGTGGAGGCAGTCCTGCACCTGCTCGTAGAACAGATCAAAATGCTTTCTGAGCTCTTCGCCTGCGGCTGCCGGAAGCATCCTGAGCAGCGTGGCTTTGAAGAGAGACTCCATGAATCTCCTGTTCATCGCGAGGCACAGGGCCAATATGGCCGCCACCAGCAGAAGCGCGAGATCTATAAGCAGGAGCTCTCTGCTCCTGAAGAAGAAGAAGAACAGGTAAAGAGTGCAAAATACCGCCATCACGAATATGACTATGAGATCGAGAAACCTCTCGAGGGCGACGATGGCCAGGCAGGCCACGAGGCCCTTTCCTGACTTCTTCTGCATCGTCGTGACCTTCACAAAATCTCCGATCTTCCCCGGACTCACCGCGCCGAGCGAGAGCCCTGCCAGAACGGTCAGCATGCTGTCACTAAGTGTGAAGCCTCTGGGGTTTTCCATCAGGATTCTGAGCTTGAAAGCCTTCAGAACAACTTCCAGCCCGGTCAGAAGAAAGCCCAGAAACAGGAAGAGTATCTTCGCCGAGGCGATTATCTTCCACATGGCGGGAAGATCCGTCCTGAAGAGAAGGTATACGAAGAGGGCTATTCCTATCAGGAAGGCATAGTTTTTGAGCTTCACGGCGCCTCTCTGGTTATTGTTTTCTTCCGGCTCTCCTTGTGCTCCCCACGAAGGCGGCGAAGCGCTCGAAGAGCTTTCCGTACAGTGTGCAGTATGACTTGGGCTCCCACAGGAATGAGCAGTCCCGGCACAACTCCACGGATGATTCCTCCCTTGTCCTGAAGGCCTTCCGGAGGCTCTGCTCACGGCTGCCATTCCATATCTCGAGAATTGACTGCTCCGCCGCATTGCCGAGCGGGTATTTCGCGTTATAGTCCATGCAGCAGGGCACGACCGTTCCGTCCCACAGCACGGCGAGAATCGTGTAAGGGTACTCGCAGGGATAGAAGACCTTCTTCCTCGGAAACCTGTCACTGTCTATCATGTCGGGCTCGGTCCAGTTCTGGTATTTCCAGATTCTCACCTCGTCAGCGCCCAGCGCCAGTGCTTCCTCCCTGTATGCGGGAACCGCTGCCGAGGTCTGCTTCATGTCGATGATCTCCATGACAATCCTCGGATTGGAGGCCTTCATGCTCCTCTTCAGCTCAATGAGCGACTTTATGTTTCCGAGGGTCGTCTCGTACGTGGCGCCTGCTCTCACGCTCTCGTAAACGGCCTTGTCAAAGCCGTCAAACGAGATGGAGATCAGATCGAGCCCGGCCCTTATCAGCTCTTCAGCAAGCCCTGCATTGAGCAGCGCGGCGTTTGAGTTAATTATAGTGTAGATCCCTCTTTCCGAAGACATTTTTATCATCTCAGGGAGGTTCCTGTGGAGCAGCGGCTCGCCGCTGTGAAAGAGCTGGAGGGACTGCGTGAAGCCCCTTGCCTCTTCGATGATCTTCACGAAGAGCTCCATCGACATGAAGCCCTTCGCCCTGCTGAGCTTTCCGCTCTGCGGGCACATCACGCACTTCAGGTTGCACGCGTTGGTGGGCTCTATCATGAGGAAGAGAGGCCTGTAAGGCAGTCGCTCGGAGCCTCTTGCGTAGCATGAGAGAAAGGAGAGATAGTCTCTCGAAACTGTTATCTTCCTTCTCATGATTTCTGCGCCAGGACGCCCCTGTGATGGGCAAAGAAGTGCTGGAGAGGCTTGATTCCAGACCTTTCGAAGACGCCGTGCCTTCTGTACAGCTCATCCATATCCTTCTGCCGGGATGGATCATAGTACGGAAGGTTCTCGATATCGAAATTGAAGCGCCTCGCATGGGCCGTGTCCTTCACGAACGCCTTCAGGAAAGGCAGAAATGTCGATATCAGCTCCCCGACGGGCTTGTCTATGTCAGGCCACCACGGCACGTCGGCGAAGATCTCCTCGACTACCTCGAGGCCTCTCGCTCTGAGGAGGCCGCCGATCTTCCCCACATCCATTATGTCTATGTTTCCGTGATGCCACGGCTCCTTTTCCCGCTCGTGGTGAAGCCGGTGCAGGCGGAAGCCGTAGTTCCTGGTGTTGGAGACGAATACGAGGACGTATTTCCTCGACGCCTTCACCATCGCGTCTATCGTAGCCTCATAGTTTTCTATCTGCGGGAGGGCGCTGAAGTTCCACACCATGTCGAAGCTCTGCGGAGGCACATCGAGATTCATCTGCTCCTGGCATATGAACGTGCCTTCGCACCCGTATTTCTTCCACACCGATGACGCGTAGTCCAGGTGCGGCTGCGATTCGAGAATCAGCGTGACATGAGCGCCCAGCCTCGAAAGCTCCATGCTGTTGATCCCCATGATGCCCTTTATCCCGTCTGTGGGGCCCTCGAGCACCGAGGAGATGCTGTGCCTTTTCAACAGCGAAGCGAAGTACCTGTTCAGAGAGAGGCGCTCGAAAGCTGTCCCGAGGCCTGTGTCTGCTCGTGCAATCTCCATGACATTCCTTTCAGTGAAACAGAAATCTGAAAAAAACCCTCATAAGCGTGGGCAGGTGAAAGAGCATGTTCGTATAGCTGGCGTTGGCAAGCGGGCAGAAACACTCCTTCGCAGAAATCCTTCGTCTTGCCAGAGCGGCTTCCCTGCTTCTCCACACTTTTCCGAAGTCGTACTGCGCGGCCTTCAGGTTTCCCATCAGATACTCCTCGGCCTTTATACAGCAAGGCCATACGTCGCCGTTCGGGAAGACCTGGCATGAGGCGAAGCCTGCATAGCATGGGATCAACTGCCTCTTCTCGGCGAGCACCCTCTTTACGTACTGGTAATACTCTTTCCTGAACGACTGGGTGATCCTCGAGATGCCTGCAAACTTCTCGCGGGATATTCTGGAGAGGAGATAATCGACTGCCCTGCCGTAATCTTCGATGGAAGGCGTGATCCCCTTTCCGACAGTGCGAAGCTCCACGCGCTCCTCGGCTATCTCTGTTATGTACGAATCCGGCTTCAGCCCATCTAGCACAAAATCGCACAGCTCTTGGAATTTTTCGACGTTGAAAACAGATATCACCGTCATTACACCGATAGAGAGATTAGGCCGATTTATCGACCTTAGGGCGTCGTAGTTCTTCCTCCAGGTCTCGAAGAGATCCTTGTGGGCTCTTATTTCATCGTGGAGCGCGCCGGGCCCGTCAAGGGACATGTTCACGATTATCTGAGACGACGGGCACAGCTCGCAGATCCTCTCCACCATCGAAGGGAGTCGCGCGAGGCTGCCGTTCGTCGGCACGTTGATGATGGCAGGCCTGCAGATCCTTCCAGCCGCGCCGCAGATCTCAGGGAGATCGTCCCTCAGGAAAGGCTCGCCGCCGCTGAAGGTTATCCAGACAGGAGCGCGGCCCAGGGAACAGAATATCTTTTCATACTCATCGAGCGACAGAATCTCTCCTGCGCGCTCCCATATGTTGCACGTCCTGCACCGGCAGTTGCACGCGCTCGTGACGTTGAAGGTAATGTTGAAAGGGAGCACGGCCTGGGCGCCGAAAGCCCTGAAGAGAGCGTGTGAAGGTAATCGCAGAAGGATTTCAAGCATCTTTGAGGTTCTTCGTGGAGCGCGCCGTATCCCAGATATAAGGGCGTTTCTTCAGAATGTGCCAGTCGTACAGGGCCAGGAGGCGCCCGTAAAACTCCAGAGCCGTCAGGGCGGCTGTCCAGAGCATCGACCTGAGATCCCATTTCATGTGCGAAAGCACGAGCCGCGCCACCACGCCGACGCTCATAGTGTTAGGTATCTTTATGTGAGGACTCTCCGCTTTCAACTGCATATAGGACATTACTGTCCTTCGCCTTATCTTGACATAGTCGGAGACTGTCTCGGCTCCCCTGTTGTAGACCACGGCCTCAGGGACGTAGACGAGACGGTATCCCTTTTTCGTCAGCTCTCCGAGCATGTAATATTCGTCGTTGATGACTGTGTGCGGTATAGTCTTGATCTCGTTCCGGAAAGCCGTGATCTCCCCTGTCTTGAAAGACTCCAGCGCGACCCAGTGCACTATGTTCCAGTAAAGGTGGGCGCAGAACCCCATGAACGTGCCCTCAGGGTTCGTAGGAACCATCCTGGCGCCTGTGACTCCAACCGTGGAGTCGCTGAATGGCTCGAGCAGCTTCTCTATGGCGCCTTTCTCAGGGATTGTGTCCGCGCTTTCGGCAATGATAATGTCTTCAGTGGTATGCTGCAGGTAGAGGTTCAGCGCAGCGGCCTTCCCTTCGCGCGTTTTCTGCACGAGAAGCTTTATTCTGGGATCCTTTTCGCAGTAGCCCTTTACGATCTCCTCTGTCCCGTCTGTGCACCCGCTCGCTACGACGATTATCTGGCGGAGGTCGTATGAGGTGATCTGCTGAGCGATGAGCTCATCGAGAAGGTGACCGATATTGCGCTCTTCGTTATAAACCGGAATTCCTATGCTTACCGTCAGCACAACGACCCCTGCCATCAGTTTTGATGCGATGCTGTATCTGTCAAAAAACTTCTTTGCCAGGAGAAAAAAATCCTGTTGATATCGGCGTGCCGCAGAGGAGATTCTCCGCCACCCAAAGAAGATGGAAGCACCTGAATTGCATGGCAGGGCGCTCCCGTGGCGTGAAGCCAGTGGGCCGTCGATCTTCTTATCAAATCTGGCTTAAGTCTCCCTGATCAAGATGAAAAACGACAAGAGCCGCTGCTGGTCCCTCTCGATCGGAACAGTGCTCGGCATTTTCATAATCCTGTATTTCATAAGGTGCAGCGTCGAGTATCCCTTTGATGCCGACAACTTCATGGGCATCAGATGCGGAGAGGCGCTCTGGAAGGCTGGCGCTCTGATCGCGAAGGATCCCTTCTCGTGGGTGCCGGACGGCCTCAAGCCTCCGTGGGTGAACTCGCAGTGGCTCTCTTACCTGATACTGTACCTCGTCCACGGCATCTCAGGGTTCACAGGAATCCTCGTGCTCAAGACCATCGTGTACGGAGGCGGGTACCTGTTCCTCTTCCTGTACGCCAGGAAAAAATACGGACTGCTGCCGGCCCTCGTCGCACTGCTGGCAGGCTTTTATGTGGGAAGGTGGTTCCTGTCGCCGCGGGCCATGATGTACACTGCCTTCTTCTTCCCGATGCTGATGTTCCTGATGCTCAAGATACAGGAGCAGTCGATCAGGCCTTACCACTATGCGGCTCTGCCGCTCATGTTCCTGCTCTGGTCGTGCCTGCACGGCGGCAGCTTCATCGGCCTCTTCCTGATGGGTTTGAGCTTATTGATCACGATGATTTCAGAGATGTGGAGGTCAAAGACAGGCAGGATGGCGATCTTTCTCAGGCACCTGCTGCTCTTTTCGCTGTGCATCGCCGCTACTGTGCTGATAGCGCCGTACGGCCTGCTGATGATCTCTTTCATGGGAGACTTCCTCGGGCGCTCGATACACCACACGATACCTGAGCTCACCTCGCCTCTGCTGAGGCTCAGGTTCAACGCCCATTTCTTCCTGATAACGCTTGCCGCTGTCGCAGGCCTGATTGCAGTATTCATCAAGACGAGAAAGACCCCCGGAGCGCTCGAGATCTTCTTCTTCATCTTCTGGCTGGCCGGGTCGCTGAAGGCCGTAAGGAACATGCAGATCTACGGGATCGCCGCCATCCCTCTGTTCGCCTTCGTAATCGGCTCCATCCCGCTCTTCTTTGACAAGGCACGGCTTCAGGAGATCAGCCGGCGCCTGAGCGGCAATCTGAAGCGCATTTACGATCTCGCGAAGCTGATGGCTCTCGTGCTGATAATCGTGTCCTTCACGGTGAAGATGATCGAGATCTTCCCGAGTGAGGAGGCCATGGCGCGCCCATACTCATATCCGGGGCTCAGGGCCTTCCTGAACGATAACGATCTCCCAAGGGACATACACTGCAGGGAGCTGCTCGGCGATTACCTGATCTACTCAGTCTATCCCAGGTGCAGAGTCAGCCTCGACGGGCGGCTGGGCCTCGCATACGGCGTCCAGTACATGAGGGAGTTCTACGACTCTATGAATGACAAGTCATTGCTGAAAGCTTTCCTCGACAGGTTCGGCATAGATCTGATCGCCTGCGAGCCGTACTACGACTATCTGGGAGACGACTCCGGATGGCTCCTGATCTACAGGGCGGAGGGAATCTCGCTGTATCTGAGGAACAGTGAAAAATACAGCGGGATCATAAGCAGATTCAACGACGACCTTCTTTCATATCCGGACACGACAGAGGTGAACTTCTTCCTTTATAAGCATTGCGCCGAGAAGAAAAACTACCCGTCCGCGAAAAAATACCTGCTGAGGCTGCTGGTGGCGAGTCCCGACGAGAAGATCCTGTGGGAGCATCTGCAGATCCTGAACAGCAAGCTCGGAATCCCGTCAAAGTGACAGGCCCGGCGCATAGATAGAAGGTATCACTGCTGTCTGCTGTTCAGGCATCGACACAACTAAACCGCCACAAACCCTCGAACAGTTTTCATCGTTCCCGCTGTGAGAGGATTGTGTGCAGCGCGTCCAGAATTTTCTATATCTCATTCTGAACCGGATATCGAAACAAACAACATGGCGTCACCGTTTCTCAAATGGGCCGGAGGCAAAAGCCAGTTGGCGCCTCAGCTCGAGGCATATTTCCCAAGGAAAATCAACGGGTACATTGAGCCCTTTGTCGGCGGCGGAGGAATGTTCTTCTATCTCTCCAATCTGGGACGGATAAAAGGCCGCGTGCTGCTGGCGGACATCAACGAAGAGCTCATCAACGTGTACACGGCAGTCCGGGATAGTGTCGAAGAGCTGATCGAGGCGTTGAGCGCCCACAAGGCAAGGCACTGCAGGGATTATTACTATCAGATAAGGGCTGAGGATTACACGCCCGGCGTCGAGGGAGCGGCGCGGACATTATATCTCAACAAGACCGGCTTCAACGGCCTTTACAGGGTGAACAGCAGCGGGAAATTCAATGTGCCGCTCGGCAGCTACGTCAATCCGAGGATATTCACCAGAGAGGCCTTTCACGATGCCTCTTCGGCGCTTCAGGGAGTCGAGCTTGCTGTCAGGGATTTTCATGAAACCATAGGCCAGGCGGAGACAAGCGATTTCATATACCTCGATCCTCCATATGTTCCGCTTTCCGTGACATCCCAGTTCACGAGCTATATCCCAGGCGGATTCGGCCTGGAAGACCAGCGGGAACTGGCGCAATGCCTCATTGAGGCGGACCGGCGCGGAGTCCGTTTCGCCCTGTCCAACTCCGCCACAGATGCTATAGTCTCGCTTTACAGAGGCTTCCGGCAGGTCTCGGTCGACGCTACGAGACGAATCAACCGGGACGGCAGCAAGCGCGGCCGCATAGATGAGCTGCTGATAATGAATCGCCAGAGACGGCCGTCAAAAAGGACTTCCGGACTATGATGCCGCGTGAAAGATGACGTTGGAGGGTTTGCCCCGGATCTCCGCGAAATACCGTACACCCCTGATCTGCATTGCCCATGCAGAAACGGGAAGCTTCACACAATTTGCCCGGGAGGATTGCCATGGCCCAGTCTTACTACACAGATGAATACAAAGCAAAGCTCACTACACCTGAAAAGGCTGTGGAATCGATAAAGAACGGGAGCACCGTGGCTGTCGGCATGGCCCACGCGCAGCCTCCCGCGCTTCTGAAAGCCCTGGCAGACAGGATAAAGGCTGACGAGCTGAAGGATCTCAAGGTCTATCACAAGATCTCCATGCAGCACATGGCAGACACGCTTTTCCAGCCTGAGGTGATGGACAGGATACAGACTTATTCGCTGTTCCTGTCTGCGCTCGACAGGTCGATCAACAAACGGCAGCTCGAGTGCGGGAAAAGGATGATAGACTATGTGCCCTGCAACTTCTATCAGATGCCCAGGATGATGACCGAATCGATACCTGTGGACTGCCTTATCCTGACGCTGTCGCCGATGGACAGATTCGGATATTTCACTCTCGGCACGAACAACGACTGGGTCTCGGCGCTGGTGCACAAGTGCAGTCACGTGATCGTGGAAGTCAACGATCAGATGCCCAGGGTATTCGGCGATTCGCTCGTCCACATCTCGGAGGTCACTGCAGTGGTGGAGAACAACGTTCCCCTCCTCGAGTTCGAAGAGCATCCTCCCCAGCCTGAAGACGACATCATAGGAAAATACATAGCCGAGATGATCCCGGACGGCGCCACCATCCAGATGGGCATAGGCGGCATCCCCAACGCGGTGGCACGATATCTTGGCAATCACAGGGATCTGGGGATCCATTCCGAGGTGTTCAGCACAGGGATAATGAACCTGATCAAAAACGGCGTGGCCACGGGAAAGAGGAAGGCGCTAAACCCTAGAAAGCACCTTTTCACGATCACGCTCGCCAACAGGGAGGTCTTTGAGTTCATCCACGACAACGCCTCTGTGGAAAGCTACTCGTCCGTGTATGTGAACGACCCTCTCGTGATCTGCCGGCACGACAACTTCATCTCGATCAACTCGACAATCGAGATAGACCTTCTGGGTCAGGTCAACGCCGAGAGCATAGGCGGCCTCGAGTTCAGCGGCTCAGGCGGGGCGCACGACTTCATGCGGGGAGCCTTCCGCTCCAACGGCGGCAAATCGATACTCGCTCTCTATTCGACCGCAAAAAAGGGCGCAGTGTCGCGCATAGTGCCGAACATCTCACTCGTCACGGACCCCAGAAACGACACCGAATATGTCGTCACCGAGTACGGCGTCACGAGGCTCAAAGGCAAGTCGATAAAGGAGAGGGCCCTCGCGCTCATAGAGATCGCCCACCCGAAGTTCAGGGAAGATTTGCTCAGAAAGGCGCACGAGCTCAAGCTCCTGCAATAAAACTGGGACAGCTGGTCATATTGTAACAATATGTCAATTGTCTGCCCCACGAGATGGTGATATACTCTATTCTGTCAGAATATGGATAAAAACGGAGCTCAACATGATACTGCCATTTTTTCAGGGTAAAGACAGCGTTTCATACAGCGAGCAGGCCAGGAACCAGGCTTCGAAGAGCCTTGAAGCGCAGGCCGGCCAGCGAAGCGTCTATGACATGCGGGAGAGCATCCAGGACACCTTCCAGGCCATAGAAAGGGACAAAAAGTGCACCGGCCATGAGAAAGCCATAGCCAGGCTGGGATCTGCAATCACTTCTGACGGGGAAATCGGGAACAGCGCGGCCATAACGGCAGGCAACGCACTGCTGAACACAATAACCTCAGCCATGCCGGGCACCCTGGGAGCCGTACTGGCAAATACGCTGCGCTCAGCCGACTTCAGCAGTTCATCGTGCAGGGATTTCCATGATATATCAGGCTACATGTTCGACACAGTCAAAAATGGAGCAACCTCTTCAGACAGCGAGAAGAAGCTGGCCTCGATAGGAAGCAGAATAAGCAGCGACGACGACCTGCGCAGCGAAGACGCCATGAAGATAGACTACTACCTGTTCGAGCTTCTCAATACACTGCCTGCAGGACCTCTGGGGGCATCCCTGATATCGTCTCTTGCGCAGGCAGTTCCCCAGAAGCTCAGCATCGCTCAGTCTGCTCCGGTGGGGAGCGAAGTCTTCTCGCAGATGAAGGACTCTCGCGAATACATGGAGAGATCTTTCGCAGGAATCGGCCTCGGCGCCACATCGGATCAATACATGGGCAGAGAGCAGAAGGGAAGGATTACATCCTTCCTCTTCAAGACGCTGGACAGCAATCGGCAGGGGAATGGCGGAGCCGATCTGCTGAAGGCGCTGTCAACAGCCGACTACTCGTCTTTACAGTGGGAAGACGTTGCCCTGATAGCCACAGAAGCTTTCAAAGCTGCGAAATCAGACCGGTCCCTGCCGAAAGCTGCAAAAACAATGATTGATATCGGCCTCGCGGCAACGAATGACGAATACATGGCAGACTCGAAGAAGGGAACAATACTCTATACGATGCTCGAAATGTGCGGGAAAGCTCAGCAGGGGTCCCTGTCATCATCGCTTCTCGATGCCTTCTCCGGCGGCGACTGGAGCCGCCTCGACGCCGGCGAGGCAGGCAAGATCCTCGAGCAGGGCTTCAAGAGCGTCAAAGCGGACTCAGGCGCTTCATACGTCGAGAGATCTGTCGCAGAGATCGCCTGCAGGGCCGTGTCCGATGAATATGCCTCTGAAACCTACAAGGGCCAGCTACTGACAAAACTGCTGGAAGGCTTGACAAAAGCTCCGCAGGGAGCGCCTTCTGACATGCTCCTCCATATTGTGACCAGCATGGATCTGAGCAATATAGACTCAGAGATGCAGAAGACAGTTTATTCCGAGGCGGTGAAGAAGATAGCCGCAAGCCCCGGCGCCCCCCGCAGTTTCAGCAGTCTCTCAGATATTGCGGCGGTAATAGACAAGAAAGAATACACCTCTGACTCGAGGAAGGCGCTGATGTGCTCACTGCTGCTGAATGCGGCGGCATCTCTGCCGAAAGACGCGTCACTGCTCGATATTTTATCGAGTGTGGACTACAGCAGACTGTCCTGGGACGACGTGCCGGATATCCTGAAAGAAGGCTTCACGCAGATTGAAAAAGACCGCTCCGTTCCTGAAGTCGAGAGAACGCTGGCCAGGATTGCGCTTACAGCCAACTCTCTGGAAGTCAACGAAGGCCGGCAGGGAGTGGTCTATTACAGGATGCTTTCGTGCATGAAGTCTCACGGAGACGGCCCTCTCTGGGAAGAGACGATAAAAGCGGTCATGAAGTCCGATCTTTCCAAGATATCGTGGGCTGAATACCGCGTTATCGCCGGAGAGGTGCTGAAAGTCGCCGTCAGCGACAAGAGCACCCCTGATGACATGAGAGCGATAGCGGAGAAAGGCCGGAACGCCTCGATGTCCCAGGTTCTCGACGACGAGAGAGCCGGGAAGATGGCCTTCGACGCGCTGACCGAGATATATTCGTATATCAGAAGGAAGCACGAAGCCACCCGGGAGATAAAGGAGATGGCCGAGAACGTCTCGGACAGCAGGAAGCCCGAAAAAATAACCGTCGTGGAAGACGACGGTTCGCAGTTCGTAGAGATAGACGGGATCAAACTGCCTGTGCATGAGACAAAAAGCAGTTAGCCCGCCTGTTTTTCACAGTTTTTCCACAAAAAAGTGGTTAACTGTCCCCATTATTTTGTCGGGTCCTGGATTCTTCCCATGAAGAGGATGCTGCCTGTTTTTACGTCCCTGATCAGGAAGATGAACGGGTGGTCCACCTTGAACGGTATGATCTTCTCCGCCATCGGCGCGGCCGAGCCGGCGCGCATCGTTACCGCTGTTGCGGCAGCGGCCTCTGTGCCTTTCTCGTTCACGTCCACAAAAGCCTTGTGGACAACCTCGGAGATGTAGAGAGTCTTCGTGCCGTCCATTCCTGAGAAATCGGCAGGGCCGAATGTGAACGCCGATTTCATGCCCATTTTTTTCAGCGTTTCGCCAAGGCTGAATGTGGATGTCGTCTTGAACTTCGGCAGCGCCAGGTCGAGCTTTGCAGAGGACATCTTCGCCATGACTCCATTCAGCTTCTCATATGTCAGCGATTTCTCAACATCAGCCAGCCCGTCGATCTTGCGGGGCAGCACCACCACCATCGAAAGCTCGCCTCTCTGGTACGGTATCTCGGCGACCTCGAAGAGATCAGACTTGCCATAGGCGAAGTTTTCGGTGCGATGCATCAGGTTTGCCTGGACTTTTCCAGTCTTGCCTGTAAAGAAGGGCTCCTTCTTTGTAAACGCCTCGAGAAACTCTTCTTCCCAGGCGCTCTTGAAATAGATTGCGTTTGTGAGAACGAGGCGGGTGGCACTGTTCAGGAGCCCCTTCGCGATGAGATCCTTTATCTTGTCCCTGGTCTGCTTCTCGACCCACGTATTTATCGTAACGCGCGCAGCCTCGGTGTTGCCTTTGAAATCGACTGTCTCGAGCGAAGAGCCGTAGCACTTCTGCTCCTCGTCGAGGAAGCCCTTCAGGAACTTATATCCCTTCTGGCCCCAGAGCCTGTTGGCGACTACGAGCTGGTATGTGTCCTTCGAGCCCCTGGCGTTGAGATCCTTGATCAGCGATCCGAAGGCAGGGTGGAGAGCACCGGGATCGAGCGTGAAACGCAGGGTCTTCGCCATCTCGGTGGCTGTAGCTCCGCGGGCGCCCAGGTATGTCATGGCGAGCGCTGTCGATATGCTGTACGGCGAGAAGAAGAGATTCCCCTTCTCCTGTCTCAGCGCCCCGTAGAGGGAGAATGCGAAATTGCCGTTATCCTTTGCGAGCGTAGCCGCCGGATCGCCTTTCGACACCGCCGGAGCTGTCAGCGTAAAGAGCGTGACGGCAATGAGCGCAATCACCGTTGACAAAAGAACATACTTTCTCATGATCTGAAGCCTCCTGTTCAATCGAATACATGGAGAAATACTTCAAAGCGTAGAGTTTCATTCCTCCACGGCATCGATATTTAAATGATACAGGGCCGATACCGGGAGGCGGTGAAGGAAGCTTTCCCTCTCTGGAGAATCTCTATATTTTCACGTCTTTTTACAGCTTCATCATGTTAGAGCTTTCATCAAGGAGGGTTTTATGACAAACAGGGCATACCATATTCTCTCTCTATTGGTTCTGCTGTCTCTTCTGCTCCTCTACCCCGGCGCCGCAGCGCCGCAGGCGGCAGTCGCCGCAGTACCCCAGGGAGACTATCAGATGGTCAGCGAAGGGCCGGGCGCATTCAAGGGCGGCTGCTTCTACAACACGATCCTCACGCGCAGAACCATAACGCTCAAGCCAAACGACAAGAACAGGAAGGGCATGTTCACGTCGCCTGTAATCCTGCTTCCGAATCCGGCAATGCAGATCACTCCGTCGTGGAACATAACCGGAGGACAGGATGACGGGTGGGTATTGCAGCTTCAGGTGGTAAACGACGAAGAGCAGGCGTCTCCGTGGTTTTTCTTCGGCAGCGGAGGCTCGCACGACTTCAAGGCCGAGAAGGTGACGAAGTGCGCCTGGGCCGCCATATCTGGCGATACGCTGATCCTGAAGAAGGCCGCCACGTCTGTCCGCTACAGGGTGATGATGTTCGGAACGAGAAACACGCCGTCTTTCAAAGGCTTCTCGATGAACATAAAGATCACTCCTGCGAAATAAGACAGCATCAATCGCCATAGCTGCGCCGTTCCTGAGGCACATACAATATTCGGGCGTGAAGAAGAGCTCAATCGACTTCATGCCCGATTCTTTTTTATGGAGACTTTCGAGAAAGATCCGCTCCGTATCATCAGGCGGAAACGGCTTTGAGAAGCCCGGCCTTGTCTGGAAAGGCCTTTTCAACGAGGCGCCTGTTCAGCTCCAGGGCTTTCTCCTGCCACCTGCGAGCGGGCGTCGTCGAGAGCCTTCCTGGCAAGGCACCCGAACTGGTGGACGCTTGACGAGTTCCCGAAATGATGCTCCATCCAGGGAAGCATGGCTTTCAGGACATCTGCGTGCAAAGGCGTTGTGGCGTTATGGTCGAGATAAAGTGCCATTTCAGTCTCCTTTCACGGAAAGCCGGTTAATTATAGATAATCTATGGATTTAGTAGATATTATAACACGAAATCCGGCTGTTTACAAGGAGGGGGCATTAGTACATCGTATCCCATATTTCCAGATATTACATCAGTGACCAAGTGGCCAAGTGGTCGAGGGATCCGGGGAAGGAAGAATTCTTCTGATATCTGGCTCTCCCGAGCCCAGGATACCTGAATAATTGAAAAACCTGATCCGAACTCATTCGGCCATGCCAGGAAGAATCAAATCAGAAGAAGCTCAGTCAGTCTCGTCTTCGTTATTTCCTGTATTGAGATCCCTTGTGATTTCCATCTCAGCCCGGCACATGTCGCAGATGTAATGCACGGCTTTTCCGTCATCGTATTCGGAAAGACCTATGCCGGATCGCTGGCAGCGTGAGCAGCGGCGAGTCTGGGTGGGATTCTCCGATCCGGAATCAAATAAGGACCATATCACAAACGGGAATGTGACCTGCCTTTGAAAATAGAGGAGATAGACGATGCCGCCAAAAGGCCCCAGCATCCAGAGCACTATGAACCAGAAGACCTCCCGTTTGTTCAATGCGCAGTCTATGGTCATAAGGACAGTCATGACAAATCCCATCAAAAAAAGTATGCGATAAAGCCATATAATCGCAGACTCATGCAGAGGCGCGGCCGGCACACTGAAAAACTGCCTGGCGTGCTGAACCCTCGCCAGTACATCGCCGATGAAAGAAGTGCCTGTGCCTGTGGAAATCTGACAAATTGAGATGAGAACAACGGCAAAAAGAAACACGGTAACAGTTTTTCTGAATTGCATGATCTGATACCCCCACCTTACTTTTTATGAGCGAATGACAGTCTCTATGCCATTATATATGCAGTCAAAGGATGTGTCAATCTTTTTGAGAAGCGTTTCTGCCGCCTGAATCTTTCCTGCGGGAGCGCTCGACCATGTCAGCGAGCGTCAGGGACTGGAGTATGTCCCGAATCTTGTCGGACACCTCTGTCCATACATCCCGGGAGACGCATGTCTCAGAGCGGCTGCAGGCGTCCGGGTACTGCACGCACTCCACTACCGACAGAGGGCCTTCGAGAGTGCATATGATATCGCGGAGCGTTATCTGGGAAGGGTCCCTGGCCAGCCTGTAGCCTCCGTGCGAGCCCCTTACTGAGGCCACGAGGCCTGCGGCCTTAAGAGGGACTATGAGCTGCCACAGGTACTTCTCGGACACCTCCTGCCTTGCGGCAATGTCACGGAGCAGCACCAGGCCTTCTCCGGCGTGGAGGGCCAGATCAATCATTATGCGCAGCCCGTACCGTCCTCTCGTGGATATCTTCACAGCACCGACACACTCCCCTTCTCGAGGCGATCTTTCTCGGCTGTCGTGAGCAGTACGGAGAACACGAATCCGATCACGCCGAGCGATGAAAAGACGAGCATCGCCGCCGAATAGCTTCCTGTGCAGTCCCTAACCCATCCTATTACAAAAGGGAAAATGGCGAGGCCGAGATTCTGGATCATCGTCATCAGACCGAAAGCCGTGCCAAGCCTCGATTCCTCTATGATCAGAGGCAGTGAGGGCCACATCGCGGCCGGCACGAGCGAAAAGGCTATTCCCATGATGCACATCGGAAAGATGGGGTGAATATTCGTATATCCCATTATTATGTATGTCGGGATGAGGATCAGAGAGCCTGCCATCATGGCCTTTCCCCTCTTTCCGTATCTGTCAATCAGCGCCCCGAATATGGGCGTGCATATCATCGAAAAGATCATGATTATGCTCGAGATGCGGCTCCCGTATGTCTGATCGAAGTGCCATTTCTCGCAGAAAAAATCTGTCGAGAAGGTAGTAAAAGGAAATATGCACGAGTAGAAAAGCACGCAGAGAGCGCTCGTGTACCAGAAGGAAGGCGGGAAGGCCGCTATGTCGGCGAAGGTAATCCTGTCCTGAGCCTGATCCGGCGACAGCGCATAGCGCTTCTGCCCTATATTCTCGAGAAATATGTAGATGATGAACGTCAGAACAGCAACGGCGCAGAAAAGCACCGATGTCCAGAGCACCGGGTAAACAGAATGGGATCGCTCAGCCACCCAGCCGAACGTCATGAAGGCTGCTATCGTTCCGAGCCTGCTTATCGACAGGTTTATCCCGAAGGCCAGGGCCAGCTCCTTCTCCCTGAACCACTTGCCCAGGATCGTGCTCTGAGCCACTATCAGCGACTCTGAGCCTATGCCGAAGACAAAGCGCCCGACGAGCATCCATATGAACGACGGCGTCCAGCCGGCCGGAAGCCTCTCTGTTATAGCGGAAGGCAGCCAGTGAATCGATGGAGCCAGGGCCACCATGACAGTTCCGATGAATACGATCGAGGCATACAGAAGCCCGGCGCGGCGGGTTCCGATGCGGTCGATGATATAGCCTCCCAGGAAGACCATCACGATATTGGGAATGCTGTAAATGCTGTACAGCAGGCCGATCTGCTTCGAGTCGAAGCTGAACAGGGACTTCAGCATCGGCGTCACAGGGCCGATGCAGTCGTATGCGAGATAGCTTCCGAATACGGTGAGGCTCACGAAGAGCAGCACCGACCATCGAAAGTAAAGTGACGGAGCCTCCTTGACAACCCCTGCGCCCGGTTTCTCCTCCAGAGCCGCTGCTTCTTCTGTCATCGCGATGTATACTGCTCCTCATGATGCTGAATCATTAGAGCTTCGACAGACTTCATCCTTATCCCTGTGGGCTTTTTCCCGCAGCCGTGAAAGGGAGGGGCAAAGAAGGAAATAAGGCAGTAAATCATAAATTACTATACATAAATCGCATTCATATCATCTCTAATACAGCGGGAAGCACAAAGTGCTGTTCTCCCGATCACACAAACAAGAAGAGAGGCATCACTTCATGAAGGTACGGGAAGAAGCGAGGGTACTCATTGAAAAGGCGCACGCATTCGACATCAGAAAAGACGAGAAGGATTACATCTCCCTGCTCAAGCAGGCAGTCGTGGCGGACCCATTCTTTATCGAGCCCTACATCATGCTGGGCTTCAACTATTTCAAGGAGCGCGATTACGAGCAGGCCCTCTTCAACCTTAACAGGGCCGTAGAGCTCGATCTGTTCCTGGGCGGGAACGAAGACAACGCGGAAAAGGTTTACATAACGCTGGGCAAAACGTACCAGATGTTCCAGAACAAGGAGAAGTCCCTCTTCTCGTTCAAGACTTTCGTGGGGCTCTTCCCCAAATCGCAGCACTCAGAGAAGATAATAAAGCAGATTTACTCGAAGGTCGAAGACATTGCTCACCGCTACGCCTTCCTGAAGGAAGGGTACGAGCATTTCCTGGCGGGGAATTTCGAAAAGGCGGTGCAGTCATTCCAACACTCGATAGAAGGGCACGGAGTCTTTTCGTGGGCTCACTACCACAAGGGCAGGGCCCTTATGGCCCTGAAGCTGTATGAAGAGGCCATCGAGTCGTTCATGGAGGCTCTGGAGCACGACGAGCACTTCATCTTCCACTATTCTCTCTTTGAAACCTTCGAAGCTCTTGGGGACGCGGAAAGGGCCGGCAAGAGCTTCAGAAAGGCGCTGGAGCTGAACCCCTTCTATGCGCTGGCAGTCCTCGAAACGGCAGAGCGGCATCTGCGCGCAGATGAGCTGGACAGAGCCGAAAAGCTGGTGGAGAGAGTTCTCACAGTGGAGCCCAACCGCGAGATAATTGAGATTGCCAAGACGCTGCAGAAGAAGATCTCCAGGGTGAAGAGCGGGGAGGCGCCTGATGAAAAGCCTCACGGAGGAGCCGGAGAGCGTCACGGGAAGGCGCAGAAAGAGCCGGCAGCCGTCAGGGAGGCTCCAGGAGAGCTTGCCGCAGCGGCCAGGATGAGCAAGGATGAATTTGCAGCCCATGCGGAGGCTCTCTTCGCCGAAATCCGCGGCAGGCTCGACTCTGAGATGGAGCGCCTTCTCGAAAAGGCCGGCGCCGATGCGGCGAAGAGCTGGGAGAGGATGATCAGCGGCGAGAGGCACAGGGAGGAAGAGCTGCTCGCCAGGATGAAGGCAGAGGCCGAGGAGCTCTTCAAGGCGCGCCAGAAGGAGGCGCTCGGCGAGCGGGAGGCCATGCTCGAGAAGACCCGCCAGGAGGCCAGGAAGATGATCGAAGAGGCCGAGATAAAGGCCGAGACGATCACCTCGGTCGCGCAGAAGAGGCGCGCCGAGGAAGACAGGGACATAGAGACGAGGAGGAAGCGCTCCGAAGAGAGAGCCGAGAGGATAGTCGAAGACGCCGAGGCGAAGGCTGAGGACATCATCAAGGATGCGCGCCGTGAAGCAGACAAGATAGTCGAGAGGGCGGAGAAGAGCATCGAGGAGAAGCGGAGGCAGATCGTCAAGGAGGCCAACGCCGAAGCGGACGATATAGTGGAAGAGGCCTACAGAAAGGTCGAAGCCGCCGAAGAGCGCCTCCTCGCAAGCATCGAAGAGAAGGTGGCCGAGGCCCTGGCGAGGCTGAGCGGGCAGTCCGACGATGAATCACAGGGCTCAGCCGGCGAAGGCAACAGCTCTTCCAATGATAAAGCGCATCGCGGCAAGAAAGGAAAGCGCTGACACCGCGGGATACGTGCTGCCCGCTCACAGCATTCAGTCAACAAACAAAGCCGATCCGCCCGGACAACCCCGGGCAGGTCGGCTTTTCATTTCATGGCTGGCCATCTTCTGTCAGTTTCCGGCAGGTTTACCACCCGGCGGTCCTTCCCTGCAGCGCGACGCCATTCTTTCGATCTCTTCAGCCACTGCGTTCCTCAGGTACAGAGGGGAGAGCACGGCAATCTCGCTCTTCCTGGACAGTATCCAGGGGATCATGTTTTCAGGAGCCCTCACAGACACTGACAGAACGATGGAGCCGTCCTTCTGCTCTTCGATCACTTGAGTCGGGTGCCACTGCACCTCCCGGATCCACCTGGCATCAGCTGCGCTGTGCCACAATGACACGCTGATCTGGTCGGCCTCTCCGAAGTCCCAGTTGTGGACCAGGTAGTTCGAGACCTTGAATCCCGGAGGCAGGCTGAAAGTCTCGCCTGTGATGGAGGCCTCCTTTATACGCTTGATGTTGAACTCCCTGATGGCCTTTCGGTAATGGCACCACGCCACGAGATACCAGTTGTCCTGTGAGAAGAAGACCCCGTAAGGATCGACCGATCTCGTCGACACGGCATCAGTGGTATAGGTATGGTAGCGGATGTTCATGCGGCGCCGCTCGAGAATTGCACTGTTGATCAGCTCCATGACCCTGAACGACGCCTCTTCGTACACGCCTTCCGATATTCCGACGGCGAACCGGCTCTCCATCTCTCCCAGTATCTTCCTGTACTCAGGCTGCAGTGAAGCCTCGATCTTCTCCAGGGCTCGCTGTATCGAGCGGTAATACGGAAGCTCCCTCTGCTTCTTCAGGAAGCTCGAGGACAGGAACAGCGCTACCAGCTCCTCCACGTCGAAGTTCACCTGTGGGAAGAAATACTTCTCCGGAAGGCGGTAGCCGTTATCGTAGTAAATGGGAAAGTTGCTCTCAGAGAGAGCCTTGATGTCCCTGAATACAGTCCTTGCGCTCACCTCGAGCTCATCGGCCAGATCCTGGGCCGTCAGATGCGGATTCACCTGGATCTTCCTCAGAATCGTGAGATGCCGCAGCAGTTGATCCTTCCGGCTTGGCATGATATGCGACCTCAGATATTGCCTTCCCTTATTTCGTGTCGGACTCTCGCGTTGAGAGACGTGAACGCCTCTATCTTCTTCTGCTGCTCCTCGAGCGGGAGAGCCTGCTGATTTTGTACATACCTGTTCACACGCTCCCTCAGCTCAGGCGGGATCGGCCTGTCATCTCCCTCCCACTGTGTCGTATCGTCGGGATCGCCGTAGACGGGATGGTATTTGATCACGAGGGTGTTGGCCTCGTCGCGGGGTATCTTGTCGAAGTTGATGAACTTCAGAAAGAGCCCGACCCGGTTGGTCTCGTCGATCTTAATCAGGAGCCTCCGCTCGAGATCGGAGATCGCCCACCAGCTCTTTATGTCATCATCTGTGACGCCGTCGGCGCGCTTCTTTTCGAGCGCTTCCTTCACGCTTTCGTCCGTCTCAGCGCTCTCGATGAGCTTCTGCCCGTAATCCTGAGGAAGGCCGTATGTGCCTGCCCGCTTGCTCTCCTTGATTGTCTGCGTAAGAAGAAGCTTGATGAACTTCTTCGCCATCGGGGCCGTGACTCCGGTTATCGCCTGGTACCTTTCAGCGTAGACCTTTTCCAGCTGGGTCTCCAGTGATTTGTCCTTTGTTTTTTTCAATCTCCCCATTATCGTGCTCCCTCCTCGTAATTATTCTTCAGTGTGAATCTTCTCCTGAGAGACAAATGTCGCGTACTGCTTCAGAAAGACCAGATCGACGGTGGCCAGCGGCCCGTTCCTCTGCTTCGCAATGATCACTTCGGCCATGTTCTTCTTGTCGGACTGCGGATTGTAGTAATCGTCGCGGTATATGAAGATCACCATGTCGGCTTCCTGCTCTATCGCTCCTGATTCCCGGAGATCGGAGAGCATGGGCCTTTTATCCTGCCTCTTCTCCACCTCCCTCGAGAGCTGCGAGATGGCTATTATCGGGATGTTGAGCTCTTTCGACAGGAACTTGAGCTGCCTCGAGATCTCCGAGATCTCCTGGTTCCTGTTCTCTGTGCGCGAGCTGCCCTTGATCAGCTGTACATAGTCGATGATAACCATCTCTATGCCTGTCTTGCTCTTCAGGCGTCTCGCCTTCGAGCGCATCTCCATCACGGACAGGCCTGCCGTGTCATCGATGTAGACAGGGGCCTCGCACAGAATGTTCATCGCCCTCGTCATGCGGGGCCAGTCGCCTTCCTCGAGATACCCGGTCCTGAGGCGCATCGCGTCTATGCGGGCCTCCGAGCACAGGAGCCTCTGCGCCAGCTCCTCCTTGGACATCTCGAGGCTGAAAATCGCGACGGGAATCCTCTCTCTCGTTGCGAGATACTGCGCCATGTTCAGGCAGATGGCTGTCTTGCCCATGCTGGGCCTCGCCGCGACGATGATCAGATTGGAGCGCTGAAAGCCGGCTGTGAAGTTGTCGAGCTCCCTGTATCCGCTCGGCACACCTGTCACATGGGCTTTCCTCGAGTACAGCTCCTCGATCTTCTCGAACGTCGTCGTCAGTATCCTCTTGAGAGGCACGAAGTCGTAGATCATCCGCTTCTGAGCTATGCCGAAGATCTCCTGCTCGGCCTTGTCGACGATCACCTCGGCGGCCTCGTCTTCGTGATATCCCATGCCGGCTATGTTCGTGCCTGCCTGAATGAGGTTGCGCAGGATCGCCTTCTCCTTGATTATCCCGCTGTAATACTCGGCGTTTGCTGCAGTGGGAACGGAGTCGATCAGAAAGGTCAGGTACGCGGCGCCTCCCGCCTCTTCGAGCCTGTTCTGGTTGCGCAGCTCGTTCGTGAGCGTGATAAGGTCTACGGGGTCGCCTTTCTCATAGATCTTCAGGATCGCCTGATATATTATCTGATGGGAAGTGCGGTAGAAATCTGAAGGATCGGGCAATATCTCAATTACCCGCGACAGCGCGTCTTTTTCAATAAGACATGCACCAAGAGCCGACTGCTCGGCATCCAGGTTCTGGGGAGGGATCTTTTCAGTTGACATATGTGCGCTTCTTCTCGCCTCCGGATGATGAGCAGTCTTAAATTACCGCGGTATTGTCAATTGTGCAGACCGGTAATGAAACAGTAACGCCGGAGCGCTGTGGATCAGCGTCGAGGTGGTTATGGAGAGGAGGTGCCTCGCGGCACCTCTCCGCAACTATTCGGGCACTACTTCAACATTGATATCGCCGATTACGCCCTTCGACAGCTTCACTTTCACAGTGTAAGTGCCTGTGCTCTTGATGGGCTCCGCGAGCTCTATCTTTCTCTTGTCTACCTGTATCTTGGCCTGCTCTTCAACTGCGGTCTGGATATCCTGGCTCGTCACAGAGCCATAGAGCTTGCCTTCCTCGCCTGCCTTGGCCTTGATTGTGATGGTCTTGGCCGCTATGGCGGCTGCCATCTCCTTCGCCGATTCGAACTCGCGGATGGCGCGCTTTTCTCTGGCTCTCTTTTCGTTCTCCCAGGTCTTCAGATTGCCCTGGGTAGCCATTACTGCCAGGCTGTTCGGTATAAGGAAGTTCCGGCCATAGCCGTTCTTGACCTCGAGAACTTCGCCCTTGTCTCCCAGCTTTTCAACATCTGCAATTAAAATCACCTTCATCGTCTTTCACCTCAAACGCTCGTAAAATATAAATCACCAGGCTTCCGTCCGGACAGGACTGCCTGGCAGCATCATGGTTCTCTATACGGTGTATGGAATAAGGGCAATAGCCCGTGCTCTCTTGATGGAGGCTGTAAGCTCTCTCTGATGCTTGGCGCAGTTCCCGGATATTCTTCTCGGCAGAACCTTGCCGCGCTCGCTGACGTACTTCTTCAGCGTGTTGAAGTCCTTGTAGTCTATGCTTACAATTTTATTCACGCAAAAATGGCATACTTTCCGTTTAGGCTTCCTGATGCGCATTGAGCCATCTCGTTTCTGGTCCTTCATCGTATCATCCTTTCTCCTCTATGAATTGTCTCACTGTATGTGCAAAGGTGCATATCAAAAAGGCATGTCGTCTTCGATACCTATGTCGCCGGCGCCAAGGCGGTCGAACTCCTTCGACGCGTCTTCGGCTTCGGCGGCAGCGGCAAAGCCTCCGTCATATTCGCCGGGGCCTTCGCCTTTGCCCGGCCTTCCGAGCATCCTCATATCCGATGCGACGACCTCATACACTTTTCGCTTCTGGCCGTCCTGGCCTGTGTAAGAGCGGACCTGAAGCCTTCCCTCGATGCAGATCAGGCGCCCCTTGTCCAGATAGTTCGAGCAGATCTCGGCGAGCTTCTGCCACGTCACTATGGAGATGAAATCAGTCTCCTTGTCCTTGCCGTCAGTCTTTTTCTGAGCCCTGTCGACGGCCAGAGTGAACGTGGTGACAGGCTTTCCTGTCTGCGTGTATCTCATCTCCGGCTGGGCAGTCACCCGGCCTATCAGAATGACCTTGTTATAGCTTGACATGGTTACCGCCCCTAATTAACACGAATTATGACGCTTCGAATGATCTCCTCGTCGATGCCCATCACTCTTCTCAGCTCGGTGCACGCCTTCACTGTCGAGTTATACCGCATCGTCACATAGACGCCTTCATGCTTTCCCTTTATCTCAAAAGCAAGGCGGCGCTTGCCCCAGTTGTCTATGTTGACAATCTGTCCGCCGTTCTTGGTGACATGCTCAGAGAACCTCTCTATCACCTTTGGAATCTGCTCTTCAGGGAGGGCAGAGTCGATAATGTAGGTTATTTCATAGCCGACCAACGTAGTTACCTCCTTAACACTCATTTCTACCGTCTAGATTCTCATAAAAAATCATAAGTTCAAGGAAGAGTCTCCCTGAACGCAATTTTTTCAGACTGCCGTTGAGGAAGAAGAGCGCAGGCTCCCCTTTTTCTTCTTTTTCCAAGTGACAATTTCGTTACCGCAACGCCCACCTCCTTCCATGGGATGAAGAAATTTCATGACGGGAGTAAGGCCTTTCAGGGACTGAAATCGAATTCCTCGCCGCCTATGATTACGGTGTCGCCCTCCCGGGCGCCGTGCTCTTTCAGAGCCTCCTCCACTCCCATGCGCCTGAACTTGTTCTGAATATAATCAACGGCTTCATCGTTGTCAAGATCGGTCATGGCCACCAGCTTCCTCAGCGCCTTCCCGTCGACGATGAAACGGTCTCCATCCTTCGTCACGGTGAACTCAGGCCCGGCCTTCTCGACGGGAACCGACATCACCGCAGCAGGGGAAGGCGCAGGCGTCTCTCTGATGACGGCAAATATCTCCTCCCTGAGAGGCGTCAGATCCGTCCCTTCGAGGCATGAGATGAAGAAGAGCTTCCTGCCGACACCGGCGAAAGCGCTGGATATCAGTCGGGTCTTCTCGCCGGTCTCGTCGCAGTCGATCTTGTTGAACACGATTATCTCAGGCCTCTCCATAAGCGCCGGATTATACAGCTCCAGCTCTTTCCGCAGCTTCGCATAGTGCGCGAGGGGATCTTCCGGGCTCACCTCGTTTATGTCGATCATGTGAAGCAGAATCTTCGTGCGCTCTATGTGCCTGAGAAACTGGAGCCCCAGCCCCTGCCCTCTGTGCGCTCCCTCGATCAGGCCGGGCAGATCTGCGAAGACTGCTGTCTGGCCGCCCTCTGCTGTCACGACGCCCAGGTTCGGGTGGAGCGTCGTGAAGGCGTATGAAGCGATCCTGGGAGTCGCGGCGCTCACCTTTGAAAGGAAAGTCGACTTTCCGGCGTTAGGAAAGCCTATTATCCCCACATCGGCCAGCAGCTTGAGCTCCAGCACAAGCCACCGCTCCTCTCCGGGCTCTCCCTTCTCGGCGAAATGAGGAGCGCGCTTGACAGACGATACGAAGTGCGGATTCCCGCGCCCTCCCCGGCCTCCTTTGCCGCACAGAAAGCGCTGCCCCTTCTCGGTCAGGTCTGCCAGGAAATCTCCGGTTTCGCTGTCAAAGACCAGCGTGCCTCTGGGAACCTTGATGACGCAGTCATCGCCCTGCTTTCCGGTTTTTCTGCTCCCCTTGCCGTGCTCGCCTCTTTTGGCCTTGAAGTGCACCTTGAACGTGAAAGGGAGAAAATCCATCATGTTCTCATCGGCTTCGAGATATACACTCCCGCCGGCGCCGCCGTCGCCGCCGTCAGGGCCCCCGAGGGGAATGAACTTCTCGCGTCGGAAGCTCTCGCATCCGCTTCCGCCATCGCCGCCCTTCACATATATTCTGATTCTGTCAATAAAAGATTCTTTCATAGTATGCTCTCAGAATGCATTACATCAACGCAAATTCACGCTCTGGAGGCCGGGAAGCTCCCAGCCCTTCTTCGAGTGGTGTTTTTCATCTGCCAAACCCTGCAGGAGGGGCAAAAGAGACTGGCATGTCCGGGGAAAACCGAGTAAAAAAGTCCACAGATCGTGGACTTTGGGGCTCCCAGAAGTAATATGCGGGACTCTACACCGGCTCTACACTGACGAGCTGCTTGTTGTTCTTCGAGTGAAATACCACTTTCCCGTCCACTGTGGCAAAGATTGTATGGTCTCTTCCCAGGCCCACGTTCTGGCCGGGGTTGATCTTTGTGCCGCGCTGGCGGATAATGATGTTTCCGGCCTGCACCATGCTTCCGCCCGATTTCTTTACGCCAAGACGCTGGGATGCGCTGTCTCTGCCGTTCCTCGAGCTTCCCATACCTTTTTTATGGGCAAAGAGTTGTAGATCAAACGTAATCATGATCCTCATCCTTCCTGAATCGTTATCAGCGCCTCATTTCATCCGGCGCACAGTCATAAGCGCTGCTAATTATATCATAACTGTTTCATGAATGCAAGCACATGGCAGCCAAATCAGTTGAGATTTTTACCGAGGCGGGACATCGATGCAGGTCAGTCGTTCAGCCAGAGCTTCTCGTTGCGGATCCTTCTGGCCTCCGCCTCCATCTTCCGGATGTTCTCCCTCTCGACGCTTTTTTCCATGAGGCTCATCTGATCGCTGCGCATCAGCGCCACATCGCGCTGTATCGAATCGTTGTGCAGGCCGGCCATCTCTCTCAGATCGCCGGCCTTCCGGTTCATGCTCTCCTGGAGCTTTGCGCTCCATCCCGTCTTGACGGCGAACTCTGCTGCGTCTTTCTCGTATTCGCCCTTCGAGTTCCATATGTCGCCGGCGTTGTTCGGGGCATATACGGATATGCCTGTTGAGCCTTCTCTGTCATCCATCTCATGAGTTTCGGCGATCAGCACCTTCTGCAGGCTCTCCTTTACCCGGAGCGCAGCTTCCTTGACAGGGGGAGGCATGGCGTCGCTCCTGATGACGTTCACGGCGATGGAGCCCATGTCCCTCAGATGGTCCTGATAGCCGAATATGCTTTCCGGATCGGGCTGATTAAAATAGTTCCTGGCCTTGCACACCGCATCGAAGAACTCCCTGTCTCCCACGTTGTTGTCCTTCAGCGACTGCACAAATTCCTTCCAGGAGCCTTCAAGCTGATCCATCCTGCTGTTGTCCACTGCGGCCAATGTCAGGAACGAGCGCATCAGCAGCTTGAACTTCGGCGCGTCTGCCGACAGATCGGTTCCCTTTTTGTGGAAATATCCGATCAGGTCCTTCGAGAACTGATTGCTGTCAAAGGCCAGGTCCTTCCCCAGCTTTTCCTGCAGGGACTTCATCACGCCGCCCCACTCATACAGATTGGTTGTATATGCAACATTTTCAGATGCGATCGTGATATCCGCGGCGTTCTTCATCTCGGCGAGAGCTTCCGCGTTCCCGGCGAGACAGGCGCTGAAGGCCATCACATCCACCTTGTCATTCCGTCCTGTCTCGGCGTTCGATTTTTTAACGCCTTCGATGACAGACTTCGAGATATCCGCCGGCTTCATGCCGAGAACTCCCTTCCATGCGTTTCCATGGCCCATGAAGACTATCATGTAATGCTTTGCAGGGTAGTTCTTCATGCCCCATTCGACAAACTTCTCGAGTGTATCGGGCGAGGACATGTACTGCCCTTCATCCAGCTTTTTCAGCACCTTTGAGTCGAAGTGCTTCGATTTCATGCGGGCCTTGTCAAGCGGCGCCTTCTTATCCCTGAACTCGCGCCTGAAGCCGGCCACTTCCGGGTCGCCGGGGGCGCTGCCGCATTTTTCTATGCCAAACTCTACCGCCTTGTCATAGTATTCCCTGGCTTTCGCCTTGTCGCCGGTGGCCCTGTACGTCTCAGAGATCACATAGGCCAGATAGGGGTTGCGGGGCATCTCAGGCTCGAGGCTCAGCCATTCGGATACAGGTATGGAGAGGTCCCCGTGATCTGACTTAGTTATCTCGTATCGACGGATGCCTGTCCAGTCGCTGTCGATCGGAACCCGCACTCCGCCGTCGCTGGCCGTATTATCAGTCGGGGAGACCCTGCCCATCTGGGCGACGAGGTTCATATTGGCGTCGCTGCCGACCTCTTCCAGATTCAGGAAAGACTCTGCCACCTGCTCGCCTATATCGTAATACTGGCCGTTCATATAGAAGAGAACGGTCAGCTCCTTTTCCGGATTGGCCTTGTGCGGCAGCATGGAGCTCACGAGAGACTTCATCCTGTCAAGAAATGACGGGGAGCCTTCCTTTTTTTCGAAGACATCCTGCTCAGCGCAAGGGAGATTATTCTCTCCCGCCCGGGACAGGCCTGAGAGATCGGCCTGCAGGCCCTGAGCCGATGCTATCGTATAGTCCTTCCTGATCTCCATCTTGCAGATATCCTTTCGAAAGGCAGCAGAATGGCTGCACTGCTCCTTATTTTACAGTACCATGACGGCGGAAAAGATGCAATTATTTTTTTGTTAACAGATCGCCACGGCATCTCGGAAAGCGGTATGACACAGCCGGAATTAATAGATCGTTCGAGAAGGAGTGTGGAGGAAATATGTGAAAGTAATCAGGAGTGTGAGAGTCACTCCCTGCTCATGCATACTGACGCTCAGCACCGGCACCATCAGAGGATGGTGGTTACTGTCACAGAGTCAGCCATGCCTGATTCGGCCAGTAATTCTCTTGAATACTGTAGAGAAAAGCATATATAGAGACCTGCAAAACAACAGTTATGGAGGGTTGACGTTATGTACCGGATTTTGCTGATAGACTGCACTCCTGAGTTCGTGCACAGCTTCGCAGACCATTACAGGGAGTATGTGGTGGTCGATGCGCCGATGACCTTCGACGAGGAGCCAGCCTGCAGGAAGGAGATAGACGCCGTAATCGTCGGAGGCGGCATGGACAGCTTTCTCCGATACCGGGTATATCTCAACGAAAAAGTGCCTGGAATACCTGTCTTCATATGCACGCCCAAATGGAAGGAGAGAGAGGTCAAGGACGCCTTTGCATACGGCGTATGGGACTACTTCACAGACGAGGAGTTCTTCACCAGGAGAGATCAGGTGCTCGCCTCTCTATCCAAGATAATCGTGCAGAAAAAGCTCAGCGAGAGCTGGAAGATAGAGAGAACGCTGCTGAACGGCGTCATCGAGTGCAACACTTATCCGATAAGCATCTGGAACAGCGAAGGTTACCTGGTCAGGGGGAACGGCGCGCACCTCGGCCTGTTCAAGGTGCAGCCGCACCGCGACAACCCTGTCTTCGACAGCGGGGCCGATTTCTCAGACAGCCAGAAGGAAGCCATGCGCAGGGGCCTGAAGGAGAAGAACAGAGGGAAGGGCTTCAATATCTTTCTCGATCCGTATTTCTGGAAGAAAGACGGGCCGAAGTATGCGGAGCGCTGGAAAAAAGGCGAGAGAGTTTCGTTCCTGCCTGTCTGGATAAACATGTCGCAGTTCATTCCAGGCCAGCCGGAGCATCTGATCTGCATCAAGGGAGAGTGCTTCTCGATAAGGAACGAAGATGGGGAGATAGAATACTACGTGGCGGTTCACGAGGACATCACGCCGAGAATAAAGGCAGAGGAGAAGCGCAAAAAGAAGCTCGAGAAGATGAAAGAGGCGGGAATCGAGCCTGAGATACCTCCGGAAAAGCTCCCAGCCAGGCCCTCAGGAGCGGTACGCGGAAAGAAGCCCTCAGGCGCGGCCGACGCAAAGGAAAGCGAAGACGCGAAGAAGAGGAAGGCGCCGGCTCCAGGGCTCACCATCCCTGAGGTCCACAAAAAGGCCGAGGCGCAGCATCGAAAAAGCAGCAAAAAGAAATAGCCGTTGATGAATGAGCATGGGCGGCCTGTGAGCCTGTCATGGGCCGCCACATGCGCAGATCAGGCTATCCCAGCCCTGCTATCCAGCTGTCATCGTCTCCTTCAGGCGACTCGATAACGGCGACCACATCTCCGGGCTCGGCCCTCTTCTTGTGGAACTCTGTGCTGCCGCTGGCCTTGATCAGATAGGAGGACTTCTCCACATAATCGGTCCCCCCTGCGCCCCAGCTGCGGAACCTCGTGTAGCGCAGGTCGCCCTTCCCGTTGTCCTTCAGAAGGACCACTTCTCCGCCGCCGTTGGCTTTGAAGAAGTTCATCTTTACCTCGACAATGCCGTCCACTCCGAGGGGGTCGTTCACCGCAGTGACATTCTGCCCTCTCAGCGCGTCGCGCACCTTGCTGAACTCGTCGCGAAGTCTCTCAGCAGTTCTTACATCTGTGCTCATTGGCATTCTCCTTTCACAATATGAAATCGTCGAATCAGGGGACACACCTTCCCGGGAGGAAAAGAGCCGTTGCTTCTGTATATGGGATGGTAGAGATAAATTCACTGCCTCCCCGATATTTCCTCCACCTCCCCGGCACTCCTTTTATACACCACAGGAAGAAGGATGGATGGATTGGCCTGTTGAAGGTGTAATGGAACCGGAGGCAGACACTATGAATACCAGAATCGCCATAATGTTTCTGATGCTCGTCATTCTTCTTTCGGGGTGCGCGAAGAAGCCCGAAGCGGGAAAGCAGGCGCAGGCGCAGCAGGAGCTGAAGCGCAGGAATGTGGCTTTCGACAGCGGCACCTTCGTAAAGGAATCGTTTGACGGCAAAAACGACGACGTGGCACTCTTCCTCGACGCAGGGATGAGCCCGAACACCAAAGGCTCGATGAATTATGTAGAGGAGAAAAGCGAAGAGGCCGTCTTCACAGATTTTACTCCGCTGCACGCCGCAGCATTGAAAGGCAACGCGGCACTCGTCGAGCTCCTTCTGTCAAGAGGCGCCGATGTAAACGCCGCCTGCACATCCACGTCGAAGAGCTACACCTACAGGAAGGGCACGGCTCTGCACCTGGCAGCGCGGGAGGGATACGCCGATGTCGTAAAGGTGCTCCTTCAACACGGCGCCGATGTAAACGCCAGAGTGAACGACGAGATAACTCCTCTCGCCCTCGCGAAAGACGCAGGCAATCAGGAGATAGTGAAGATGCTGCAGGAGAAGGGCGCTGCCGAATGATGCAGACTACAGCCTCTGCCTGTTCTTTCCCAGCACATGAAGGCAGCGCAGGAAGCCTGCAAACCTGTCGACAGGGCCTCCGCCTGAAGCGCTGTCTATGATGGCGGGAATTCTGCATCCGCCTCTGCACGATCCGTAGAGCTCGCAGCCGTTGCACGGCTGGCCGAACATGCCCGGATCCTCCATCCAGTTCCCTTCGATGTGGAGATCGCCGCCGTCGAATGAGCCTGTCGAAAGCTCGTCCATCTCTATCATGCATGGGCATGGGAAGAGCTTCATGTCGTGCATTCTGAGCGCCACATGATTGACGCCGGCGTTACAGAACCGGCCGGCGAGCGGCTTCGCGAAGAACCAGCACTTTTTGCCCGGATTGTATTCGAAATCAGGGCCCCAGCAGGCATCCAGCTCCACATGAAAAGGCATCTTCCGGTGAAAGCTCATTATCGTGCTGTATGCCCTCCAGCTGTCAGACAGGCTGAGAACGGCATCCCTGCCGAGGGCGTGCCTCGCGTTTCCGGCAAATCCGAACGGGATGAACTCCACGAAGCCTATGGCTCTCTCTTTCTCGCAGAAACGCATCATATCTTCGATATCATCGATATTCAGACGGGAAACGACATAGTTGATCCCGAGGTCGAGGGCGAAGCGGCCGTGAAAACTCCTTATGAAGCGGACTATATCATCGAAGTCGTCAGTGCCGCCTGCCTGCCTGTGCATCTCCCGGCTTGAGCCGTGCAGGCTTATCACGACAGTCGTATTGAGGGAGTTCACATAGTCGAGGTCAGACCCCTCCGGCGAGAAATCGGATGTGACGTTGAGCCATTCCGGGTTCTCGCCTTCAAACTGCCCGGTCAATCTGAAAATATCGAGAGAGCGCGCATTTACATGGAAATCGTAGAGATGAACAGGATAACCTCTTTCCATCAGCTTTGCGGCAGTATCGGCGATTACCCCGTAGTCGACCGGGTCAGCCGGCCCGTAGGCGCAGAGCGGGCAACCTCTTCTGCAGTTCTTGTGGACCAGCGTGACAGTTTTCTTCATGTTCTAAGATACGAGCGGCAGGGAGCAGGCTCCAGTCATCGCCATCACTGCGGCGATGCACTTTCTGTATCCTTCCACCATATTCCCCGCCTCATCGATATGGGCGATATTTCTGTTTATCGATCTGACAACGTCTTTTCTGCCTGTGTGAGCTGCGTAATGGCTCATCATCACGAGATTCTCATGCAGGAAGGAGCTCAGAAACTCGCTTTCCCTCTGCTCGCTGCAGTAATACTCGTTACGCTTCAGCGCTTCCCTGGCCCATTTGTTCAGAGGGACCGAACAGGGACCGGAGATGGCCGTCACGCCAAGAGTTGCCGCCATAAGCCCCGCTTCGCCGGAATCCGACATGTGCCCGTCGGGATCGATCCTGTGAAGTGAATAGTCTATGTGGTGCCTGAGCAGATCGAATTGATCATTGCCTTCCATGCTGTCGATTATCGAGCACATCGAGCTGAGAGTCGATCTGAGGAACTCCTCTTTCATCTCGGGGCTGGCCTGCAGTTCAGGAAGAGTCTCGCTCGCATCCATGGCGCTGCGGGCCCACTCGAAAAAAACCGCTGTCTTCCCTCTTGGTGAATATGATGTATGTATCATGACATTGCACCCCACTATGCATTTTCTTAATTATCGCTCACAGCGGGGTGACAATCAAGTTCCAGAAGTGCTCCAATGGATAGGGGCCTCCTGCTCACCATATTCCCGGCAGGCTGTCAGGCCTTTTCCGCCTCTTCTGCAGATTCCTCTTCGGCAGACTCGGCCTTCACGGCCTCTTCTTCTGCCGGCGCCGCCTTCTTCTCCTCATGGGCCACGGTGGGTGGCAGGCTCTTGTTGTCCTTGTTTATATGCTCCACAATCGTATCGAGCACGTCATCGGCGCGATCGACCGACACCTGGCAGGTGCCCACCTGGAAGTGGCCTCCGCCTCCATACTCTCTCATCAGCATCCCTATGTCTGTAGTGGACGTCCTGTTCAGAATGCTGTGCCCGACAGCAAAGACAACTATATTCCTCGTGAGGCCCCACATCACTCTGATTGAGACGTTCGCCTCCGGATATATCGAGTACTCGACGAAGCGGTTTCCCACTAGGGGAAGATCCACATCTCTGAGGTCGATGACGAGGACCCGCCCATAGAGCCTCGAGTGATCTTTTATCATCTGCTGATAGGGCTCCTGGTGCTCGAGGTAACGGTTCACTCTCTCTTTCACGTCGGGGATCTCGAGAATCTCGTCTATGTCCTTTGACCTGCAGTAATCGACCAGGTCCTCCATCAGGTTGTAGTTGCTGATCCTGTAATCCTTGTAGCGCCCCAGGCCTGTCCTGGGATCCATCACGAAGGCCAGAAGCATCCAGCCCTGAGGATTCTGGATGTCCTCGATCGTCAGGTCGCCTGAATCGCTCTTGTCGACTGCCTCTATCATCTTTTCATACTGGGGGTATCTGCCTTTCCCACCGTAGTATTCATATACGATGCGGGCGCAGCTCTTTTCCGGGCGGGATTCCCCTTTGAAATCCGCTCCGAAAAGCCCCAGCACATCATCCTCGCTCTTGTGATGATCGAACCACATGCCACAGGTCGGCCAGTACGGTATATTTGTAAGCACGTCATTTTCGTCGATCTGAACCTTTCCATCCTGCACATCCTTGGGATGGACAAATTTGTACTGGTCGATGATCCCTTCTTCCTTCAGGATCACCGCGCAGATTAATCCGTCAAAGTCCGACCGCGTTACAAGTCTCATAAACTATCTCCTCGCCTCGTAGTATGTTCCGCCTCTGAAGAATCAGTTTTCCCACTCCCCCGATATATCCTGCCTCACAGCAGCAGGCCTGCACATTTTTCAACGCCGCAGGATAATGCCATATATTCTTTACGATGAAAGAGACAATATCCCTCCATCGACCTGAATTTTTCTGCATCTTGATATGATAAGGGCCGAGGTCCGGCGATTCATGACAGAGCAGACAGCCGGGAGTGGCGGACTGTATTCCGGGACTGCACGAAGCGTCGGGGGAAGCGGCTGACAGAAGAAGGGATAATGAACATTTTATAGAAATTGTATGTCGCGGAGAGACGGTCCAGGCGGAAGCGCCATGGATTAGTCTCTTTTTTACTAAAAAGAACAAGGTGATGCGCAATGAAAGAAACAGGCATCCTGTCACAGAGATCGAAGCCGGGCAGCAACGGCTCGGGGAAGAAGATCCGGAGGAAGACCGGGATTATAATCATGATCGCCGGAATCCTGACAATATTCATATCGTCACTGCTGAACGCAATCCAGAATGAGTGCTTCGATGCCGCCAGCCAGGTGTCGCGAAACGTCTTCATATTTGATATAATATCCACGTTCGGAGTCCTTCTTATCCCTTGGAGCCTCTTCCTGATAATGCACAGAGAAGCCGCAAGGGAAGAGCCGAAACCCTCCGAGAGCTATCTGTGCAGCAAGCCGGAAAGCCAGTCCGCCATGACGGCCAACTGGAACTGACACAGACATGGCAGGAGAGGATTGAGGGCCTGAAAGGGCTGAATCCAGCTGCTCATAAAAAGATTTCATGCAGGGAAAGTGAGAAAAGCCATGTTCGACTTCATTTTTTCGTCAGCAAGCATATACGACGGCTCAGGGAAAGAGCCGCGCACCGCAGACATCGCCATAACCGGCGACACGATCGAGGCCATCGGATCGCTTGTCGCAGGCGGCGCGGAAGCCGGGAGAGTGATCGACTGCAGTGGAAAGGCAGTCGCGCCCGGGTTCATAGACATACACTCCCATGCGGATCTCTGCCTTCTCAGCGAGAGGCAGTCCCTCGCCAAGCTCATGCAGGGGGTCACCACAGAGGTGATCGGGAACTGCGGCCTGGCCCCTGTCCCTGTGCGGGCAGATGACATGGAGCGCCTCAGAGGCTATCTGGAAGGAGTGATGGGCAACTATCAAACCGACTTCAGGGGCCTAACAGTCCACGAATATCTGGACGTGCTCGAGAAGCAGGGCACAGGCGTCAACGTCGTGCCCCTGGTGGCCCATGGAGCGCTGAGGAGAAAGGCAGGCTTCAACGACAGCTCTCCCATATCTGAAGAGGCGCTCCTGGCCATGGAGTGCGAACTGGAGGAAGAGCTGGAACAGGGAGCCTTCGGCCTGTCGACAGGGCTCGCCTACCCTCCTGCGTACTTTGCCGACACAGAAGAGCTGGTGAGGCTAACGAGGCTGGTGCGCAATCACGACGGCATCTTCACGATTCATCTCCGCAGCGAGGGAACGTTCGTCGAGGAGGCGCTCGAAGAGGCGCTCATGATCGCCGGGAAGTCCGGCGCCAGGCTGGAAGTATCGCATTTCAAGGCCTACGGGGAGAAGAACTGGCACAAGACCGGGCCGCTCCTGGCCCGGGTCGAAAAGGCTGATCAGATGGGAATCCCTGTCACGTTCGACACATACCCTTATATTTTCGGCAGCACGATCCTGTCGGCTCTGTTGCCGCCCTCGCTGGCGATCGACATCTCATCGCTCGGCGAGGCGCTGAAGGACAGGGCCTTCAAAGATCGCATAATAAGAGAGATGAGCGTGGAGCCGCCGGGCAGGGAGAACTACATTGCGCTGCTGGGCTTTGACAAGCTGGTCTTTGCAGGAGGAGCATCAGGAAGAAACGATCAGCACAACGGCCTCTCCCTCGCCGAGATTGCAGACAGGAAGAGCATGACATCTGAAGAGGCGCTCCTGTCAATCCTGTGTGACGAAGGTGGCTCCGCGTCGATGCTGACGATGGGCATGTGCGAGGAGAGCGTGCAGGCCATGCTGTCACATCGGCTGCACTGCCTCGGCAGCGACGGGCTCTATGGAGGAAAGCCCCATCCGCGCACTTACGGATCGTTTGTGCGGCTGCTCGAGCGATATGCGAGAGAGATTCCGATCCTCTCGACGGCCGAAGCCATAGCGCACATGACATCGAGGACTGCCGGACGGATGGGCATTGACCGGCGCGGTGCTTTAAAAGAAGGGTTTTTCGCAGACATCGTCATATTTGACTGTGAATCGGTACACGAAGGCGCGACGCTCGACGACCCAGTGAGATATCCCACAGGGATAGACCATGTGATTGTGAACGGAGCCCTCGCCGTGGAGAGCGGAAAGCCGACAGGAGCCCTTCCGGGCCTTGTTCTCAGAAATAAAAAGTGAGTGACCAATCTATGGATAGTATGAAAGAACGGCAGAATACTGAGCTGTTTTCACGATTGAAGGCTTTTTTGACGATATTGCTGCCTGCATTTTTGCTGGCTTCGGCGCTTTCGTCCCCGCTGCAGGCTGAAGAGAAGCCTCTCGTAAAAAAAATCGGGCAGAAATACTGGATCCCGAACACCACGGTAAAGATATTTCCTTACGCAAGCGCAATCTGCCTTACTGACCACACCCTCTACCTGGCGATGACCGGAGGCCTTGGAGAGATCAACCTGACGAGCGGCGCCTTTTCGATCTATCCTGTAGGCGACGACGAGTTCAGCGGCGACATCACTTCCCTGGCCCTCGTGGACGACACGCTCTGGATCGCGACGAGAAGGGGCATCCGCCTCTTCAGCGTGAAGGACAGGGTCATCACCGGAAGCGTCACCCCTCAGAACAGCCCGCTCGGCGATGAGAACAACATACTGTTCACGGTGGACAGGGAGGCAAAGTACCTCTACGTGATGAGCTTCGGGCACGCCCAGAGGTATGACATGCAGAAGAAGCGCTGGGAAGACCTGACCCACCTGTTCGGCGAGCACAATCTGGGAGAGCCTGGCTCGAACATGTTCTGCACAGTCGACGAGGCGAACGTGTGGATAGCGGCGAGCGCCCACGATCAGAGCAAGGGAGGGTTGCTCAGGTACAGCAGAAAGGAAAAGAGCTGGGGAGTCTACCGCGATCAGCTCGCCGGCGCGAAGAATCCGAAGCGCATCGACATTTCTGATTTGCTTCTCACGCCTTCCATGATGCTCGTACTCGCCAATGAAAAAATCTCGCGGTACGACACCGGGAAGAACAGATGGGATCTGTTCTCACAGTCGGACCTTTCGGCCCTGGGGACGCAGGTCGCCTCCCAGTATCCGAAGCTCACCGGATATTACTGCGACGGTTCACACAGCATTCCGGGCATGCTTTCTTCATATCTGGCCGAAAAGATAAAGCTCGAGGACTTCAAGGAGGTCTATTTTACAGGAAACGGCGCAATAGGGCTGAAAGCAGATTCAGTGGCGCTGCTGGACGGGAAGAGGGCTGATCCGGTGATAAGATACACAGGCTGCCCGCTGAGCTTCGAGAGAACACTGGGATGCGACGGGGTCTCCAGGGCGCTGTTCCTGACAAACAGGGGCCTCGAGATTCTCGATGCCTCAAAAGTGGAGCTGATACCGCTCAAAAACTCGGAGTTTTTCAAGGGCAGGAACGATTTCTACGACTACCAGTGCGTCTGGAAAGGCGACAGCGCCTTCGTGCTGATAAAGAGAGCCGCGAACTCGGAGGAAGATCAGTCTGTGCAGTTCGCCAGGATCTACATGATAGATCCGGTAAATGCCACAGTGACGCTGAAGTCGCCGAAAGAGCCGAAATGGATTGAAGATCTCTTCCTCTACAAGGGCAACATATACTGCGCCACAGACAAGGGCCTGATGGTGCGGAAAGACGGCAGCTGGGCATCCACGAAAGAGAAGGTGCAGTGGACTCCCCCGCCGTTCCCGCCGCCATCCCGCAAAATCGTATACCCTCTGAAGGGCGGCAGGAAGATAGAGTGGAACACGAGGGGAGTGCTGGTATACTGATTCACGTTGTGTGCTGCACGGCACAGAACCGTTCTCTCCAGGGTGATATACTTTAATCAGGGAAGGGAAGAAGGACGAGGCAGATAAAAGTTTAAGATATGGTTCTCCGAACTAGTACGCCTGCGCGTTACCCCTACACGGAGAACCTACATGGGAAAGTCAAGAAAGTTTGAGATATGGTTCTCCGAACTAGTACGCTCGCGCGTTACCCCTACACGGAGAACCTACATGGGAAAGTCAAGAAAGTTTAAGATATGGTTCTCCGAACTAGTACGCTCACGCGTTACCCTCACACGGAGAACCTACATGGGAAAGTCACAGGCGCCCGGCAGAACGCAGGGCGCTTTTCACTGTGAAGAGGGATGAGAGCCGCAGATGGAGAACTCGTCGAGATGGAATCCCGAAGCAGAGAGGCGCACGATGGCAACACAGGAGAGCACCAGTTTCCCGCCGGCCACGAAGATCACATTCGGTGTCCGGTCCGATGACATAAAAACCCTGACAGAGCACAGGCGCGATCTGCCTGTAGAGCTGGCCAACCAGATAGTCACGCTGGACTCGGTGGTTTACTTCAGGAGCACGCCGCTCAGGATCAGGGAGCTGCTCCCGGCCTCGCCGGCCATAATCACGCGCCTCACCCACCTGTCATTTGAAGAGGAAGACTTCATCGCCCCGTCGGAATCCGAGCTGGAGAGGCAGGTTGCCAGGGTCCGCTCAATCGATGACGCGCCGGAAGTCGAAGTGGCAGAGCCGCTTAAAGCGCCTCCCTCGTTCCCGTTTGCCACGGAAGTCGCACTGGGCGTCAGAAGCACAGATATCCCGACAATAGAGAAAAACAGTGACATGCTGCTTGAAAAGCTCGATGGAATCAAAGCGCTCGAAAAGAAGACGATCTTCTTCGAGCAGGTTCCGCTCCTCGTTCTCTCTGTCAAGCCCGGCAGCCCTTCGGTGATAAACAGGTTCACGAGGCTCTCCTTCTCGGAGCACGATTTTGTCCCGACAGAACTGGCGCCTCAGCCGGAGGCCACTGATACCCAGAGGACTCTTTATCTCGCCATATTCTGCGCGCTAGGAGTGGCTGTGCTGCTGCTGGGGCACTATATGTGGGGCTATTTTTCAGGCTCAAACCAGTCAAAGATATACTACACCGTCAACATGCCCTCCAACGTGCCCATCAGGTCCGAGATCCTCAAGATCGTCACGGATACGGCCGAAAAGAGGATAAAGAGCGCAGGGATCGACGCGCAGGTCATTCTCAAGTCTGACGAGCGGATAGAGATAAAAACCAGGATGATCACGATGAAGCTCGAGAGCCTCGCCGGGCGGGAGGGCAAAATATCCCTGAGAGCCTATACTTCCTCATACGGCAAAGGCGAATGGACCGTCATCGCAGATCGGCTGACCGTACTGGAGGCGGCCGTCAAGAAGGGCGACTCAGGGCTTCCGGAGGTGCGCTTCAAGCTCACGGACGACTCAATCAGGAAGTGCCTCGAGGGATTCATCAAACACCCCGATGCCGCTGTGAGCGTTTTCATGGATGAAGAAAAGATCTCGCTGCCTGTCGTCAAAGACGAGATCAAGCGAGGAACGGGGATAATCCGGGACAAGGAGATGAACGAGGATAAGGCGCAGGTCATAATGACCATAATGAACTGCGGAGCCTACCCATATCCGGTCGAAAAATCGGCGAACCAGAAGTAGAGCATGTTACCGGATCCTCTTCATCTCTTCCTTCAGCACGCTGTGAAAATCATGCGGCGATACCAGAAAGAAGCCGCAGCCCTCTATCACATCTGTTCCACATCTTATCAGGTCGGGATCCGGGTAGTCGATGCAGACCTGCGGCCTGTCTGAATAAACTGTGCACCTGTTTCCGTCGTCCAGCCTCCTGCAGGTAAAAAGGAGCGCCCCGTCCCTGTCCACGCCTTTCTGAACGAAGATCCGGTACCGCTCGTCTTCCGAGACGAGCGATTCATATTCCTCCTGCGTGGTGAGCTTTCGGCCTCCGACCGTGAGAGCCACATCTCTGCAGCAGGAGCCGCAGCGCCTGCATCTTCCAATCCTGAAGTACTGGTGCGGCTTTCCTGTCAGTCTCCTGAAAAGGCGCTCGATGGCAATCCTGATTGTGCGAAGAAAGTATCTCATCTGAGCTCCAGCTTTGTTTCACGTGAAACATGTCATCTAATCGTTTCCGCCAGAGAGATGGCTTCATCCAGCCTGGATATCGTAAAATCACACCAGAGACTGCTGCCGAACAGAGAACTCTGAGGAGCCTGAACGATCCTGACTGCCCTTATTCCCACGCGATGAGCCCCGTCAAGCTCCTGGCAGGCGCCGTCGCCCACGAAAAGGCACTCGTCCGGCTGAAATCCCAGCTCGGACATGGCTATTCTGTATATTTCCGGATCCGGCTTGGCGACCCCTGCCATACATGAGATGATACTGGCGTCGAACAGCGGCATCAGGCGGAGGTGCTCGAGGAGCGGGATGGCGTTATAAGAAGCGTTGCTGACCAGAGCGGTGCGGTATCCCCTGCGCCTCATCTCGACAAGAGTCTCGCAGGTATCGGGGTAGATATGGGCGCTCTCAATCAGGCGCTCGATCTCGAGCCTCGACAGGGAGGCCTTCTTCTCTTCGTCGAGATCGAGACCGAAGTGCGACGAGATGATCCCGAGCATCTGATCTGTGCTCGAGATCTTTCCTGTGAAGCGATCTTTTGAATGGCTCAGCCAGAACTCTCCGAATTCATTGGGAATTACGTTCAGATGCGCGGCCATCTCCTCTCTCCATCCGCGAAGGAACTCCTCATCCAGATAGACGAGCGTGTCGAAGAGATCTATCAGGAAAGCCCTGATCATAGGCGGTCATCCTTTCTTCATTCCATCGATCCCAAGATACCTGGAAATCCCCTCCCTGTCAAGGTGAGAAAATGTTAAAATAATAAAAATCAGCGAACAGGCAGGATAGAAGGCGCGGCAGGAGTATATATTACACATCGTCAAAGGTCCAGGAAAGCAGGCAAGACCATGTGCTCCGTTGAAAAAGACGCGGCCCTGTTCAGCGATCCCTTCCTGAGAAGGCTCGAGGAGCGCCACATAGTCTCATATCTCAAGCCGTCGTTCAGGCTTCTGCACATCGGGTGCAGCGACATGACGCAGCTGTGCACCTATGCCCCGCTCGTGCAGAGCCTCACTGTTCTCGAATCTGACGGCGATTATATCGCCGAGGCCGATAAAGAGGCAAAGGCGAGGAAGATCGGCAATCTTACCTTCGTGAGGGGAGATGTTGAGAACATCCCTCCGGAGATGAAGCAGGGAGATTTCGACTGCATAATCTCGCCGCAGCGGCTGACAGCGCTTCAGGGATGGGAGAGCCAGGAGAGGGCGCTCGGCAGGCTCCACAGCCTTCTGGGAGCCGAGGGCCCTCTCATAATCTCGGAGTGCTTCCACGACGAGCTCGAATATCTCAACAAGTTCAGAGGAAAGCTCGGACTCTCGACCTTTCAGGGCAACGGCATCTCCATGCCCCTGATGCGCCCTCTGCTGCACGGAGAATTCGACATCTGGGCGCTGAAAAACTTCATCATAGAATCACTGCACGACTACGGAGTGTATTTTTTTCTCACATGTATAGTGCAGCCGCTCAGCAGCGCCGATCAGAAATCCCAGCCGGACAATGCGCTGAACGAGGTGGCCCTCAAGCTGGGCGCCGTAACTCAGAAGCCTGTCTTCCGGGAGATAAGCGCCGTGCTCTGCTATGTCCTCAGAAAGAAGTGACGCAGTCCTCCAGGCCGGCTCTCTCAGATTAAAAAGAACAGGGCGTGATATGTCATGTGCGGTATAGTGGGAATTCTCGATCTGAACCAGGATCCGGTCTCGTCGAGGCTCATCAGGGAGATGTCCGAGGCGTTCCATCACAGGGGGCCTGACGACCGGGGATACTACATAGACGAGAACCTTGCGCTGGCCCACAAGCGCCTGTCCATCATAGACCTTTCCGCCGCGGCCCATCAGCCCATGGCGAACGAGGACGCCACCGTCATACTCGTCTACAACGGAGAGCTTTACAACTTCCAGGAGCTGAGGACCGAGCTGACTGCCAGAGGCCACCGCTTCCATTCGCAGACCGACTCGGAGGTGATCATCCACAGCTACGAGGAGTGGGGGTTCGACTGCCTCGGCAGGTTCAACGGAATGTTCGCCTTCGCCGTCTGGGACAAGATTAAGAGAAGGCTCTTCCTGGCCAGGGACCGGTACGGCATCAAGCCCCTCTACTACGCCTTCGTCAAGAACAAGTTCGTATTCGCGTCGGAAATCAAGGCCGTAATCATACATCCGGAATACATCAGGGGCGTGGACTACCAGGCTCTCTGCGAGTACTTCACATTCCAGAACATATACAGCAGCAGAACCCTCTTCGAGGGCGTGAAGATGCTGCCGCCGGGCCATTATATGACCATCGAAGAGGGGAAGGGCACAGAAGGGCTGCGCATGAGGCGTTACTGGGATTTCGACCGGCTCTTCACCTTCAGCTCTGAAGGCATGGAAGAAAAGGACTGCGTCAAAAAGCTCCAGTATCTCTTCGAGCAGGCCGTCACGCGGCAGCTGATGAGCGATGTCCCGCTGGGAAGCTACCTGTCAGGAGGGATGGACTCGGGCTCAATCGTCGCGGTGGCCTGCAGAAACCTGCCGCGCCTGATGACGTTCACAGGAGGGTTCGATCTCACGTCGGTGACAGGCCTGGAGATCGTGTTCGACGAGCGGGAGCACGCCGAGTTCCTCTCTTCGACATTTCTGACCGAGCACTACGAGATGGTCATACACGCCGGCGACATGGCCTGGATACTGCCGCGCCTGGTATGGCATCTCGAGGATCTGCGGGTCGGCATGAGCTACCAGAACTACTACATCGCCAGGCTGGCCAGCAAATTCGTCAAAGTGGTGCTGTCAGGCGCCGGCGGCGACGAGCTCTTCGCCGGCTACCCCTGGCGCTACGACAGGATCCTGGACTGCGCCGACAACGGGAGCTTTGACAGGCTTTATTACGAATACTGGCAGCGCCTCGTGCCTGAAGGCGAGCAGTCCTTGTTCTTCACAGGAAGCTCGAGGAAAAATATAGGAGATCATCATCCCTTCGACGTGTACAGGGAGGTTCTCTCTCCCGTTGAAGGCATCGAGCCCGGATCCATGCGGCGTGAATACAACCTCAGCAGGGCGCTGTATTTTGATGCCAGGACATTCCTGCACGGACTCTTCATAATGGAGGACCGGGTCAGCATGGCCAGCTCGCTTGAAGCCAGGGTGCCTTTCCTGGACAACGATCTCGTCGACTTCACGCTGTCCATGCCGGCCTCAATGAAGCTCCGCATGGACGACAAGGCGTCGCTGGGAGAGGAGCACCTGCAGGACAGGGCCAACAGGCCGGTGCTGCAGTCAAAGAACGGAAAGTACATACTCAGGGAGGCCATGAAGAAGCTGGTGCCGAAACAGATACTGGACCTCAAGAAGCAGGGCTTCTCCGCGCCGGATGATTCGTGGTACCGCGGCGAGAGCATGAACTACCTGAAAAAGATCCTGCTGGACAAGAGGACGCTTAACAGGGGGTTCTTCGAGCCCGCATATATCGGAAAGATAGTGGACGAGCACACAGGAGGCGTGAAAAACCACCGCCTGCTGATCTGGAGCCTCCTCTGCTTCGAATGGTGGAACAGGATCTTCATGGACGGCGAGAAGGAGGAGATCCGGCGTCCCCATGCCTGACATTCCGGCAGACTCCTGCGCATCGGCCGCCAGAGCCTCACAGGGCGCCGCAGCATCTCGTGCAGGCAGGGGAGAGGCCTGTTTCGGATATCCAGGACCTGAATCTTTTATACTTTTCCCCCTGCCACGTGGTCATGAAAGGCTCGTCGAAGAGGTTCCCCATCGACAGAGAAAAGCACCTCGTCGTTATCACCCAGTCTCCGTTTGAAGCCAGCTGAGCCATATTGAACGCGGCGGAGCAGGTCCTGGAGGCGATTACGACCTCAGGCCGCTGATAGAAATCCCCGATCCCCTTCTGATCCAGATCAGGCGAGAATGATATGGGAAATGGCCATTCTCTGGCCTTTATCAGCGATATCTGCCTGCTGAGGGCCTCCACATCGACCTCAAGAGGATCCGCCTGCGCGACGCTGCTCGAAGTGGCTGTGCAGTAACTGCCGTGAGCGCTGTTGTGAAGCTCGGCCATCTTTTCCGTCACATAGTTCATGTGCGAAAACGATACGGAATCGAGAGGCAGGCCGCTGATCCCGCAGAGGAAATCTGCGAGGCACGAGTCGTTGTAATGCGAAATGGAGCAGTTGACGCTGATGCTGATGCCGGAAGAGTATTTCTCTCTGGCTGCGGCGGCCTTTTCGATCCCCTCGACGGCATTCCGGTATGATGAGGGATTGCCTCTTATCAGGTTGTGAGCGTCCCTGGGGCCGTCTATCGAAACCCACAGCGAATCCACGCCGCTTTTGACGATCTCTTCGGCGAGCCCGGGGAGCAGCAGGCCGTTCGTCGTGATCTGGACAGGCAGCCCGGCCTCTTTCGCATAGAGGACAAATGGGATGAGATCCTTATAGAGCAGAGGCTCTGTGCTCGTAACGGCCAGAGTCGGCCTGAAGCCCGCAACCTCATCGACGAGCTTCTTCAGTATGCCGAGATCGAGCTCCCGGCCCTCTCTCGCCATGACCTGGTAGAACTGGGACTCCCTGTTCTGCTGCCCTATATCGCACATCCTGCACCGGAGGTTGCACACTTTGTTGATGATGATGTAGATGTGCGACGGCGGGCCAGGCGCCGACGGTCCAGGCTGCAACGCCAGCGGCTCCGCGCCTGGGCTCTTCCCGGCCCCCTTCAGAAGCTCTTTTCCCTTCCGTATCAGCTTTCTAATCACGGCACGATCTCCTCGATGCTCTTCTCTCCTATGAGCCACAACTTTTCCAGAGCGCCTGAGCGCGCTCTCGCCGCACCGATCGCCAATGGCTCCTCCTTCGGGATCTGATGAGGTACTGCCGACATGCCCTTCTTACTCAGCCAGACATAGTAACGGAGATCGCCGGTTACGGCCTCGAGGGCGCTGCACTTCTCCCCGCCTTCGTCGGCCAACCACCTGATGGCAGGAGCTTCCCCTGTCATCGCGCCGCCGCACCTGATCAGCATCGCAGACCACGAAGGAGGAGTCACTATGCGCTCATATTCCACAGTCGAGGCTGGAACGAGGCAGCCGTAGTCTCTTGCATGCCATCCCCTGTAAGGCTCGGCACAGCCCCTGCTGTATGATACATTCCAATCATCTTCGAGCGGGGCGACCGCATACTGCAGGCAGACTCCTTCGGCAGATGCAGATCCGCCTCTTTCATCGAACCTGACTGTCATGTCGGGATGAAAATGAAACGGAACAGCCATCTTTACGTAAACCGGAGATGCGGAGCCGCTTCCGGTAAAGCCGACATGGTCCACTATGATAAATATCTCAGGCCTGAAGTAAAAGATCGAGCGCGTCATGACAGGCGCGCCGCTGAGCCTCCTGTATCCGTCATGGCTGCACGACGCATATTCAAGCTCTGCACAGGAGAGGAACATCGCATTTGACGGGCGGGCCCGATTGCCGAGGGTCCAAGGTCCCGTCGGCACCGAGTGGGACTCTGTCACGGCAGACGCCGCGCCGCTCCTGAGGCCTGAAGGCGATGCGAGAGACACCGTGTTGTGGCCCATGGAGAGCCTGAGCGCTTCATGGATAGCCAGGTTGCCTGTATAACTGCCGCTCCCCATGTCTGCGAGCACCTGCCTGCCGCAGCATGACACGGTGATGCTCAGCAGATCGTCGTGCCCGTGCGCGCCGTGCGGAAGCTCGTCAGTATATCCCAGCCCGATATTTCCGCAGTCAAAGGTCAGCTGAGCCGCCTTGGCTGACCAGTCGCTCCGCATCACAACCATTCCTCCGTCAGCAAACCATCTGCTCTTCTGCTGCGGAGCCTCCGGCTCAGGGAGCGCCGCATCCGGCCCGAGCGCCCAGGCCACAATCTCAGTGCTCTTCCGTGCCTGATGGGCGAGATGAGGATTGTTGAAGAGCGCCGCCGACAGGGCCAGATGGGGCCTGTAATCGTTGATGTCAGAAGTGCCGAGCCTGAACACCCTGGCGCCGTCCGCATCTGAGATCAGATGCGCCTGTCCATCCGGCGACAGCATATGCATCAGGTACAGAGCCGCCTTTTCCGTCTTCTCCCTGACAGGCGCCTGGATCTCCTTCCCTGTATATCTGAATACAAGCACGATTGACAGCAGAAACTCGAGAACATATCTGTGATAGCTGACGCTCTGCTCGTAATGGGTGCCGTCGCTGTGGATCTGCTTTCCGACCTGTTCGACGAGGAGATTCAGAGCCCTTTCCTCAGACTGCCGGGAGATGTCGAACTCCGGGTAGAACGACGTGATGGCGAGCACTCCGGCGATGTTGCCGATCAGGTGGTTGGTGCTCCTGTCCTCTATCTCGTACAACTTCTGTATCCACTGCAGGTGGTTGTACAGAGAGGCCATGAACCTGCTGTGGAACTCTTCGTCGACTGCCTCCGAGCCGATGAAAAAACGCATGGCGAACAGCCAGGACAGCGCGCGCTGCGCCACAATCAGAGGCTCCATCCAGGCAAGGTTCCTCGTGAAAGGGTTCTGCTCCCACCACGACTCGATCTGCGCCCTGAACTCGCGCGGATACTTTTCGTCCGCTGTCAGCGCATACGCTCTCGCCAGATCGAAGAAATGCAGGTGCTTGTTCAGATCCCACGGCACTTTGATATCGCCGATCACGTGCTCATTATGAGGGAAGTTCTCATAGATCCTGCGCCTCAGCTCCGTAAACGATCCTTTCATCCACGAATGCCCGTTGAGATCAGTTGACCAGTCTATCCCGCCGTCGAAGCGGAACGGCCCGGCGCCCAGGACGGTAAACTGCCTGGCGCAGGCCAGATCGGCCTGCCTTATCGTCTCTGCAGCGCTCTCTGCGTATTGCTTTTTTATCTTCGCGCGGAGCTTCTCCATCCCGGAAGGCGGAATCGCCCATGAGCCTTCTTTCCGGAGCCGCCCGAGGATTCCAGCGCCTGGCGCGCTGCAGTGATTTTCAAGCCATTGCTGCGGATTCAGCTGGAAATCCCTCAGCACTTCCTTCAGCGGGCTCGCTTTTATCTTATCGGACAGAAGCTCCTTATAAGCCTCGACGAGCGGAGCCCCGACGATATCCCAGTTGAATGACTCTTTCCCGGCTTTCAGCGAGCTTTTTTTGCAGTCATTGAGGTAATTCCTGTCTTCAGCGAGCTTCATGACCGCCTTCACAAACGTATCCGGCGACGATGAGTCATATGAAAGCCCGCAGCCGAACTTCTCGACGCACGATTTGAGATATGGCAGATCGTTGACGAGCAGGGCGAGGCCGGCCTGCAGATACTGGGAGAACTTGTTCGGGCAGCAGAATCTGTTGTTCAGGCTTACAGGACGGTAAGGGATGATCCCGACATCGGCCTCCCTTGAGGCGGCTACGAGATCTTCTTCCGAAACAGGCGGCATGAAGAATATTCTGCCCTCCCTGCACTGATCGCCGGCAAGCTCTCTCAGCTCGTCTTCGAAGCTGTTGTGCATCCCCCGGAAGAACAGCGCGGCCCTGTTTCCGTCAACGTCCCGCCATCCCTTTATCAGCTCCTCCAGCCCTCTCTCCTTCGCATAGCCGCCTTGAAACAGGAAGATGGCGCGATCGCCCGCCAGCTTTCGAATGCCTGTGTCGAGAGTCCTGCCGTCGCCTGTATAGATCTCCGCATTGGGCAGAACGCCAATATTATCGAAGCCGTACCACTTTTTCATTATGGAGGCAAGATCCGGAGACACTATGAAGGCATTATCGACATGTCTTATGAGCTTCTTCTCGAAATATCTGAGCAGGAAGACCAGAGAGCCCGGATAGTCGGGGAAGGATACAGGCCATAGCTCGTGCGCGTCATAGACGAGCCTGCATCCTGTCTTCTCCTTCAGGATGACGCCTGCCAGAAGCGTATCGAGATCGTTGCAGTGAACCAGATCGGCCCTTATTCCTGATTTCTCGTACGCCCGGAGCAACGCGAAGGTGGTGTGGAACAGCCTCCGCTGAATGAGAAGAAAACACTCGGCCTTGAGCCTGAAAGGATTCACCTGCCGCCTGGCGGGAGCCTTCATGTGCCTGCCGGCGAAAGCCGCCCATTTCCTGGCGATCAGGCGCGCGAGAAAGCCGTATGTAACCATCCTGTCCAGCACCGATCCAAAGAAGCCGAAAACCAGGCCGAGCACCCTCAGCACGAGCCGCAGCACGAACTCGATTATGAAGCAGAACGGATACATCAGCGCGCCGAGCGCAAAGATCAGATAAGGAGCCGCCGGATTGAGCAGGTACCTGGCCAGATATCTGAGATATCTCAATCTGCCGTCTGTCCCGGTGGACCATCTCTCCCGGACGATTCTGTAGCCGTCTCTGGCCTCCCCGTCAGGGTGCCTGTCCGGATTTTCCTGGAGACCCAGAACGACTACATCGAATTCTCTCCCGGCCGTCGAGGCCTCCCAGTGAATTCTGGGGTCCTTGTCGGGTTCGTGCGGAACCAGCATCGCGATTGTCGGTGGCACTCTCTGAACCTCTCGCTGTTTGATTATTATCCCTCACAGGCGAAAACCGTCTCGGACTTTTCGTCTGTTATCTCCAATCTCGGCTCGAGCGATATGATCCCCCTGTTTATCGCCTCGTATGCATCGCTGACGATGTTGAGCTCGAGCTTCCTGTCCCAGTGCACGTAGTAAGGCCAGGGCTTCGAATTGTCTATCAGATCGATCTTCTTCAGGAACGACATGGACCAGATGTACTTGCTCCTCTTCAGGAAAACGCGGTTGAAGTTGAGCTTCAGCGTATATTTCCCTTTCCTGGTAATGTCTATCATGTTCCAGTAGTTATCTACATAGATGCCCTGCTCCGAGTAAAGCGTATATGAAAAGTGAGGCGGCTCCTCCAGTGTCCGGTGCACGACGAACTCCACGACCATCGTAAATATCTCGTTCTCATGAAACGTGAACTTCATGGCGCCGTTCAGATCGGCGAAATAAGCCCTCACTATGTCCAGCTCGCCTGTCCCATCAACATCCGCATCTGTGCTTCTGTCCTCCCCGGCCTGCGATGCCAGTGCCCTCGCCGAGCCGTTCTCGAATATCTCCTCTTCGATCCTGAAGCGGGACTCCTTCCACTGGCCGTCCGCCTGCTGGTCGAGGCTGCCGAGCCTGATATACCGGTCTTTGCCGTTATAGACCTCGAATTTGATCTTTTCAGATATGTCGTCCCTGTACTTTATCTCGGTTACAAGATCCTTTTCGCTGTAATAGACAGGCAGGTTTATCATGAAAGCCGCGTGCCTGTTCCGGCCCCCGATATCCTTGAACTCCCTGGTCCATCTGTTGTCCAGCTTGGAAGGTCTGGTCCAGTTTATGTACTTGTCGTCGATTAAGATGAAGGCATGGGATTTGGTGTCGTTATCCATGGAGTCGCCGACCTTGATCGATTCGATGAGCTCATCGTGTATGTAGAAGTTGATCTCGTGGATCGGGAGCCCTGTCCTGGGAGCCTTTCCCTCTTCGGTCAGCAGGTGGAATATCATCTGCTTGCTCGTGTTCTGCTCGTCGAGCTCCACCATCGACTTCCTGGACAGCAGCAGGCTCTTTGCCTTCAGCCTCTTCTCCTCCTGGTTCCTTATCTCCGAGCCGTACGCCTTTATCACGTCGAGCGTGTATCCGTCCATCACGATCTTTCCCTTGTCTATCCAGACCGCTCTCTCGCACAGCCGCTGGGCCGACGAGAGGTCGTGGGTGACGAAGAGGACCGTCGTGCCTGCCCCTGTCAGGCTTCTCATCCTCTCCACGGCCTTTGAGTTGAAATAGGCGTCTCCCGCTCCGAGGATCTCGTCGAGGATCAGTATATCCGGCTCGATGACGGTTGACACCGAGAAGGCGAGCCTCACGTACATGCCTGCTGAATAAGTCTTGACAGGGTTGTTGATGAACTCTTCCAGCTCTGAAAACTCGACTATCTCTGCATACCTGCTCTCGGCGTCCTTTCCGACGATTCCCTGGTAGGCGAGGGACGCGAAGATATTCTCCCTGCCTGAGAAATCCGGATGAAAGCCTGTGCCCAGCGTGAAGAGGGCGTGTATCTTTCCGTGCACCGAGAAGCTGCCCGAGGTGTGGGGCGTGTTTCCGGCGATTATCTTGAGCAGAGTGCTCTTTCCGGCGCCGTTTCTGCCTATGAAGGCTACCTTCTCGCCTCTCTTGATATTGAGGCTTATGTTTCTAAGCGCCCAGAATTCATTGTAGTAGTTCCGCAGGAGAAAGCCGAATCCAAATACATCTATGACCTTGTAAAGCGGCCTCCTGTAGAGCTTGTACATCTTGGACATCTGTTTTATTACTACTGCATCCATCGCTTACACCTGATCGGCAAACAGAAGCTTCAATTTCGAGAAGATATGGTATCCGGCGACGTAGGTGATCACGCTCACCGCTCCGAAAACCACGAGCTTCCTCAGATCCAGCTCGTTGAAGAGAATCAGCTTCTGATAGAGCATTATGAGATAGTAAAGCGGGTTGAACCGCAGAAACATCCTGAGCGCCTGGGGCACCATTTCCTCCGTATAGGCGATGGGAGAGATCATCATCAGAATGAGGTTTATTATAGCCACGATGTATCCCAGATCCCTCACGAATACGTTGACGGAAGAGAATATCCATATCAGGCCTATCGTGAACATGATCTGGAAGAACCACACCAGAAGCACGAATACAGACATCGGTCCCAGCTTGTGAAGCACGAACGATATCATGAACAGCATGATCAGGCCGACAACCTGCACGGCCTGGGAGATGAACACGTCTCTGACAGGCATCAGATCTATCGGAAACAGGGTGTTCTTGATGATCTGCGAGTTGCCCACCACCGACTGTGTGCCGGTGCCCAGGGCCTCGGCGAAGCTCAGGAACGGGATGAGGCCGCAGAAGATGAGCAGCACATATTCGTATGGGTTCAGAATCTGCAGACGGACCTTGAATATGAAGATATAGATGACGGCATATACTCCCAGGAACAGAAGTGGATAAAGGATAAGCCAGAAGAGGCCCAGCATCGAGCCTGCGTATCTGGTCTTCAATCCGTCCTTTATTATCGCAAACAGTATTTTCCTGTAATCGTATATCAGCTTGAAGGATGTAAACAACTGCCGTTCCTCATACCACATTGCCTTCCGCCCGGTATCCTCAGCCGCTCCGCGCTGCATATCAGCGCTCAAAGCTCAGGATAAAGGTGTCTAAGTCATTCTTCCGATAAGGAAAAAATCCTTTCCTGTCGGCTCCTCTCTCGAGGCAGGAAAATAATGATTTGGAAGGTATTCAGTTTCTGGAGGAATTTGATCCATGAAGATCCTGCACGCTCCGATTGATATTGGAGGCATGCCCTTTACCTTTGCGCAGGCCCAGAGAGAGCTTGGCTTCAATGCTGTTTCGTATGTCATAGACGCCTCCCCGACATACCGTTTCAAGGCGGATATCCAGGCCAGCAGGAGCACATTCAGAAAAAGGCTCTCTGTAAAGTGGAATGCGATAAGGTTCGCGCTGCAGTTCGACGTGTTTCACTTCTATTTCGGCGAGTCGCTCACCTCACACAGGCTCCGTGAAATCGGCCTGTTGAAAAAGCTCGGTAAAAAGGTCTTCTTCTACTTCTGCGGCTGCGATATAAGGGATTCCAAGAAGATGATCAGTACCTATCAGTATTCAGCCTGCAGGTTCTGCTGGCCCATGCTCTGCTCTCCAAACAGGGACCTGGCCTGCAGAGTCGCCAGGGACCAGGCGGATGCGGTCTTCGTGAGCACTGCCGATCTGCTCGAGTTCGTGCCCGGCTCCATCTGGCTGCCGCAGCCGGTCAATCTGGAGCTTTTCGACAGCATCGCCTCGAAGGTGCAGAGGCATAAGAACGATGAAGAAGGGATCGTGCTCGTCCACGCACCGACAAGCAGAGCCATCAAGGGCTCCGACTATCTGATAAGAGCCGTGGACGATCTCAAGGCGAAAGGATATAAGATAAAGCTCTGCCTCCTCGAGAAGATGCCGTATAAAAAGGTGCTGGAAGAATATGTGAAGGCCGATATAATCGTTGACCAGCTCCTTGCAGGATGGTACGGCCAGGTCTCGATAGAGGCGATGGCTCTGGGGAAGCCGGCCATATGCTATATCAGGGAGGATCTCAAAAAACACGCAGAAGACGGGCTTCCTGTCGTTTCGGCCAATATAGACGACGTCAGGGATGTATTGGAGGATCTGTTAAACAACAGAGACAGGCTGGCAGAGCTGGGACAGAGAGGCAGAGCCTATGTCGAAAAGCACCACGACGCCAGAAAGGTCGCAGAGAAAGCTGTAGAGGTGTATAAAAATGCCTGACATACACAGAATTGTCATGCTCACCCCGGATTTTGAGATCGACAGGAGGATAATACTTGAGGCTCAGTCCCTCATCAGGGAGGGAAAAGAGGTCATACTGATCGCCGGAAACGACGGCAGAATGCCTGAATACGAGCAGAAGGACGGAATCAAGATAAGAAGGCCGCTGTACCACGGCATCGACAGCAGATTAGCCTGTTTTTACCGGTGGAGCGGCTCTTTCTTCAGCCTCATGTCCCGGATCGTGAATAAAATACTGGGCAAGGTGGCTGTAGTGCTGGAGAAGCTGACAAAGAAATCAGGATATGACTGCTATCTTGCAGAGCTCGCAGATTACTACCGCCCTGACGCCATCCACGCCCATGACCTGCCGATGCTGCCGGCGGCGCATATCTGCTCAAAAGACAGAAAGATCCCCCTCGTCTACGATTCGCATGAGCTGTATACGGAAGAGGAGCTGCCGAAGTCGGCGAAAAAGATGCTGAAGGCGAAAGAGCGCAGGTACATCATGGATGCGAATGTCATCACCGTCAATCCATATCTCAAAAAGGAGTTTGAAAAATGGTACGGCAAGCAGGGCATCTCGATAATCGAAAATGCGACTGTCAGGAGGCCTGACTTCGACCCGGACAGAAAATATGATTTATTCAGAGACGAGTACCAGCTTCCTACGGAGAGCAGGCTCCTGCTGTACCAGGGATGGTTTTCTCCGCACAGGAACCTCGCCACCCTCGTCAAGGGAATGAAATATCTCGATGAGAGCTGCTACCTTCTGCTGATGGGATACGGTGATTACGGAGATGAGCTTTCAGAGCTCGCCAGTGAAACAGGCGTGGGCGGAAATGTCATCTTTGTTCCTGCAAAGAGCCAGGAAGAGCTTCTCTTCTATACGGCCTCTGCGGATATCGGCCTGATGCCCTATCTGAAATCGAAGAACCTCAACAACCTCTATTCATCGCCCAACAAGCTCTATGAATTCATCGCCGCAGGGCTGCCGATCCTGGCCAATGATCTCCCATACTACCACGATATCATAGAAAAGTTCAACAACGGAATAGTCAGAAACATAGAAGACCCTGAGTCATTTGCAGGCGCGGTAAAGGAGATGCTTTCGAGCGATCTCGGGCAGTTCAGGCAGAACGCCAGGGCCGCCTACGCCGAGCTGAACTGGGACAGAGAATCTGAAAAGCTGCTCGAGGTTTACCAGGAGATCGAAAAAGAGCAGTGACAGGCGTTCTGACAGAGCCTCTCTCAACTGACGCAGACCTGGTTCTTTCCCTTCTTCTTTGCCTCCTGGAGGGCACCGCGGGCCTTCTGAAGGACGTGAACCGGGCTCTTCAACCCTGAGAAGCCTGCAACTCCGATGGAGACTGAGACAGGGACCTTTTCATCCTTGTGATAGAATTCTATCCCCTCCACCGTTTTTCTCAGATTCCCTGCAAAGCTCTCCGCTTCTCTGACAGCGGTGTCGGCCAGCAGAACGAACTCCCCGCCGCCGTTCCGGGCAAAAAAGAAGCCTTCAGGCATCAGGTCCGTCACTGCCTTCGCTATCGTCTTCAGTATCCTGTCCCCGTTCTCAAAGCTGTACTTCTCGTTGATCTTTTTGAAATTGTCGAGATCGAACACCATGAGCGATGCAGGGCTCTTCGTCTCAGTGTGCCTGCTGAACTCTTCTTTCAGCCTGTGCTGGAAGGCGCTCTTGTTGTATATGCCTGTCAGGGCATCCAGATCGGTTCTCTCCTGCACCTTCCTGATCTCCTGCTCGTGGCTGCCCAGCTCGACTCTGAAATGCTCTATATGCCCCTGCACTTCCTCGAACAGCCTGCTGTCCGTCTCCCTCTTCTTCTGCAGCGATGTCTTGATGTTTCCCAGCTTTTCGAAGACGAGCTTTCTTATCTCGTCGACTGAGTTGCCCTTCAGAAGCCCCTCTTCGATGCCTGTTATCTCTCTGGTGAAGCTGTCGTTGAAATCTGAGTTGCTCCTGCCGGCTGTGGTCTGCGTATCGGAAAGGACGTTCAGAAGCTCCTTCTCAGTATCGACGAGCTTCCTGGCTATCTCGTGGATCAGCTCGTAGAGGCTGGCCTTCTCTTCATCCAGCCTCTCCCTGTAATTCCCGATCAGCTCGCAGATGCCGGCCTTTACCGCACCCGGATCGCTCAGGTCGTTTTTCTTTATGCCGTCTGCGAAGGCTTTCACCTTCTGGTCGAAATCGCTCTGCTCGAGCTGCAGGCGGAGAACAATGCCCACGAGCAGCTCCTTCATGCTCTTCTCGATATCAGGGCCTTCATTCTGGACAGTCTTGCCGCCTTTGAAGAGCTCGCCGAGAAACGATTTTTTCTTCCCGGTCTCCTGCCTGTCGCTGCCCTCCGACTTGAGGACCTCCTTCCTCAGCTCTCCCAGCTCCTGCTCTACCAGCTCTTCATCGAAGCCGTCGGCCGATTTCATATACTGGTTGAGCCTGTCGATATGGCCGTTGATCGTCTGATTCTTATCAGACTTTCCAAGTATAGAGAGAGTCCTCGTGACCTTGAAAAGAGCTTCCACCTTCTTTCGGTGCCTGATCGCGAGCTCATCAATCTCCAGATCCTTCTTCCTGGCCATTTCCCTGAGCTCCTGAGTCTCATCCGGCTGGGCGGCCTCCCTGCCGTTTCCGGTAATCTCTGAAACGAGCTTTGAAATGACAGGGCTCTCGGCGTACATGTCCGAAAGAGCCTTTGAGTTCATCTGCCTCTTCTGCTTCACCATGGTCGAGAATATTGTGATAGTCTCGCTGGCGAACATATCGTATATGTCATTCACCGATTTCGAAATCTCCAAAGGATTATCACTCCTTTACACGGAATGGCAGAGTAAAGATATTCCGAGAATACCATCCTCCTGCAGTATCGGCAGAAACAGGACTTTTGTGAAGGGTACCGGGCTGATTTTCCAGCCGGACGCTCCGGGATATTCCCCCATCTTCCCTTGTCTGCTATAATATCAGGAAAGACAAAAGGACTGAACGATGGCGCAGCAGTTTGAAGGAAAAGATCTCAGAGAGCACGATTTCAAAGACAGGATGCTGAGAGAAGCGGACCTGAGAGGAGCCAGGCTTGATGGGGTGGACCTCTCGAATGCCGATCTCAGCTCATCGAACCTCAGCGGCGCGAACCTCAGCGGCTCAGACCTTTCATATGCCGATCTGACCAACGCCGATCTGACCGGGGCAAACCTGGACGGCGCAAATCTGAAAAAGACGAAGCTCTTCTTTGCGAAGTTCGACGGCGCGCAACTGAACAAAACAATATTCTCCCACGCAGACCTGAGAAACGTGGAATTGCAGGGAAGGGACCTGAACGGCTCCGATCTGAGCCATGCGGACCTGACAGGGGCAAATCTCAGCAATGCCGATCTTTCTTATGCCGATCTGACAGGCGCCGATCTGCACAAAGCCAATCTGAAGGGCTCGAACCTGAGCAATGCGTTTCTCTCCGAGTCCAACCTCACCGGCACCGATCTGCAGCGGGCAAATCTGAGCAGGGCGTGGCTGAACAAGGCGAGGCTCAACTACTCTAACCTCACCGGAGCCGATCTCTCATATGCGGATCTGAGCCAGGCCAGCCTCGGCTATGCCGATCTATCGAAAGCGGACTTCTCATACGCCGATCTGAACAACGCCGATCTCGCCTACGCCTGCCTTCACGAGACCGTATTGAACGGGGCGAATCTGACAAACGTCGATCTGAGCAAGGCGGCTCTGCAGGACACGGACTTTGACAGAGCCGACATGTCGGGGGCGCAGGGTCTCGGGAGCACCGACATCAATCCCTGAAAAAGTCACTTGCAGGAAGATCGCCGTGCCGCATGGTATCAATTCTTTTATAGAATCATCAATAAGGAAAAGTAACCACCATGTGCGGAATCATAGGCATAATCGGCCGCAGCGACAGCAGGCAGAGAGAGGCCATAAAACTGCTCTCCCACAGAGGGCCTGACGGTGAAGGCGAATGGCAGTCAGAGAGCCATCCTGTCTGGCTCGGCCATCGCAGGCTCGCCATCATCGATCCCGAGGGAGGAGCCCAGCCTCTTTCAAATGAGGACGGGACAATCTGGATCACCTTCAACGGATGCGTATACAACTATCTCGAACTGGCCCAGACGCTGAGGCAGAAGGGCCACCGGTTCAAGACATACACCGATACAGAGGTAATCGTGCATGCGTATGAGGAATACGGCCCCCGCTGCCTTCAGAAGTTCGTGGGCATGTTTTCCTTCGCGCTCTGGGATGAGAAAAAGGCGCAGCTCTTCTGCGCCAGGGACAGAATAGGCGTGAAGCCGTTCTACTTCGCGGCTGGGAAGGGATGCTTCGCCTTCGCCTCGGAGATAAAGGCCCTGCTCGCGATGGACATCGTCCCTGCCGCCATGAACAGCAAGGCATTGCGGGAATACCTGATATTCCAGGCTTCGCTCGACAGGGATACCCTTTTCGAGGGCATCGTGCGCCTGATGCCCGGACATTACATGATCATCAACAGAGACGGCTCGATAGAGACTGAAGAGAGATACTGGGACCTCAAATTCAACATAGACAGCTATCACACGGAAGAGTATTTTGTCGACCACCTCAGGATCCTGCTCCGCGACGCTGTGAAGATCAGACTGCGCTCCGATGTGCCGCTCGGCGCCCATCTCTCAGGAGGCATAGATTCAAGTACGGTTGTCTGCCTCGCCGGGACGCTGAATGGGGAATCCGATCCGCTCCAGACATTCACAGGCGCTTTTTCAGAGGGGCTCGATTTCGATGAGACAGAGTACGCCAGGCTCGTCGCGGAGAGGACAGGCTCCCTTTACTCAGAGATAAGGCCCTCCCCGGAGCAGTTCATGAACGAGCTCCCCCGCATAATCTATTACATGGACGAGCCCCAGGCAGGGCCGGGAGTATTCCCGCAGCATATGGTCTCAAAGCTCGCCTCATCGCACGTCAAAGTGATCCTGGGCGGACAGGGAGGCGACGAGATCTTTGCAGGCTACGCGCGCTATCTGCTCGGCTATCTCGAAGAGTGCCTGAAAGGCGCCATCGACGAGACGGAAAACACGGCGCACTATGCCGCGACGCTCACCACAATCATCCCGAACCTGCCGATGCTGAAGCAGTACATACCGATGATGCAGTACTACTGGTCGCAGGGGCTCTTCGAAAAGCCCGAGCGCCGTTACTTCAGACTGATGGATCGCTCACAGGGGAACCTGGAGATCTATTCTCACGATCTATTCAGCGACATAGAGCCTGTCTTTGAAGGATTCTCGAAGATCTTCAACGGCTCCGAGGCTGCCTCATTCCTGAACAAGATGCTTTACTTCGATCTGAAAGTCCACCTTCCGGCGCTCCTTCACGTCGAAGACCGCACAAGCATGGCCTGGGGGCTCGAATCGAGAGTGCCGCTGCTCGATCACCGCATTGCAGAGCTGATGGCAGGCATCCCTCCGATCACCAAGTTCAAGGGAGGCCAGCCTAAATACCTGTTCAGGAAAGCCGTGAAGAACATAGTGCCTGACGAGGTGCTGAACAGGAAGGACAAGAAGGGCTTCCCCGTTCCGCTCCACCTGTGGCAGAAAGGCCCCCTGCGTGACTTCCTGCACGACATCCTGATGAGCAGAAAGGCCAGGGAAAGAGGGATCTTCAATCACCAGGCCATCACCCAGGCAGTGGAGCATGAGAAGGATTTCGGGAGACTGATATGGGGAGCCCTCTGCCTGGAGCTCTGGTGCAGAACCTTCATGGATACACCGATTCATTGAAATGCATGAAAAATTGTGTTAAGATTTAACTGGGGACCAATCCACGGGATTTGACATCGAAGTGGAGCAAGGAGGTTTAAAAGTGGCTAGAAGAATACTTACTGTGATCGTAGTCGCGATCCTGGCATTTTCACTGTCGTCATGCGGAAAGAAGGGTCAGCAGCCTGCCAGAAAGGGAAAGGTGCTCAACAATCCGGAGGTGAAGCTCGAGTATTACGGGAATCCGAAGGAAATAGTGCTTCCCGGCGTTCCCGAGATGCGCTGGGATTTCTTCGAAGAGCCCGGAAAGACAGATCTGACATGCAAGCTGAAGATGAAGGTTGTTTTCAAGGCTGACGGGCAGTTCATGGCCAAAGTCCAGTTCCTGGACCTGAACAAGTTCCCGGTCACCTCAGAGCAGATAAAGCTGAGCGGCAAAAAGGGCGAGGAAACCACTTACGAGAAAACGCTCTATCTGGCGCCGAAAGAATCGAACAGGATAACAAAGGCGCAGATCCTGATGACCCCTGTTCACTGATCGGCTCAGCATTCAAATCCCGAACATCGACATCGGACATCCGGATGGGAGAGACTCGAATTCTCCCGTCTTTTTTATGCCGTCGGCTCCTCCCCTGCAACTGGAAAAGGAGTTTAACCTGGAGAAACGAATATGGGAATCAATGTAACAGGGACCCAGCACGCTTGGCAGTAAACGCGGCTTCATCACCGGAGGTCAATAATGGACAGTCTCAGCAACGCAGACGAAACCGAAGAAGAGAGCAGATTCATATCGAGCCTCAGGCAGACATGGGGCGATGACGAAGAGCAGGAAGACGATGAAACCGGATCCCCTGCCGTAAAGAAGCTCACGAAATCGCCGTATATGAACGAGCTTTTCGCCCTCGGCACAAAGCTGAAGGAAGGGAAGATCGACGCCGAGACGTTCAGGCTCAAGCTGGACGCCGAAATCATAAGGTTTTTCGAGATCTACAGGAACTTCCTGAAGGTATACTACCAGACCCTCACGCCTGACGAGGTAAACGAGCAGGAAGAGCGGGTCTTCCAGTGCATGGAGAAATACCAGAAGTCCCTTGAGGAGACGAGGGAATATTTCGAGAACGGCGACATCGCGGTGCTCGACTCAGGGCTCAATAACGCCGTCGACGCCATAAACAGGCTCACCGAGGCGTACGAAGGCTTTCTGTCCAAGCAGTCCCCGGACAGCTCCAAGCAGTGCCCGAGCTGCGGGCACCCCAACCCCATGTCCACACTTTACTGCAACAGCTGCAACTCACAGTTCATACTGAGCGGAGATGAGCTGCCTGTCGAGTTCACGAGGCTCAAATGGAAGAGCAGGGGCTCAAAGCTGTTCTTTGGAGCCGCGGCAATCCCGCTGACTCTCATTGAGGTCTACGAAGGATATGGACGATATGAAGAAGGAGCGATCACGAAGCACAAGTTCGTCGAAACCCTCGACTGGCTGATCACTCAGTTCGAGCTGGGGAAGAACAGGCTCGAGCGCGAGCAGTACAGCGCGCAGCAGGAGGCAGTTGAATCATCCTGGCATCTTTTCGATGGCATGGAAAGGGCAAAGAAGATACTGGAGAAGCTTCGTGACGGCGTCGCCTTCGATCAGCTGAACGATACGGACTTTCTCTGGAACGGGCTGCTCGTGGCTATCCATATAATAAAGAAGTCGCAGTAGAAACGAAGGAAGGGAGAGCACATGGCGCTTGACGATGAGCTGTTGAAGATACTGGTGTGCCCCAGATGCAAAGGCGAAATCAGGCTGACAGAGAGCCAGGACGGACTGGCATGCGCCACATGTGCGCTCGTGTACCCCATCAGGGAAGACATCCCTGTCATGCTGATCTCAGAGGCGCAGCCGCTCGGGCAGTGAAGAACTCCGGCGCCGCTTGGAGGCGCATCCGCGCTCAGAGCCAATACTGCCGGCCTTCGCTCAGAGGTTCATCTTCGGAGAAGTGTTCACCTTGAGATCGGTGAATACGGCCTCGAAGATCATGCTCTGCTGCTTCATCCTCCTGATATAGAAGACCCAGTAGTCATCTGCGCTGATCGCCACTGTGTCTGTAAAGCCATCTTCGCTCTTCATCACCACCAGATAGCACTCCTTCTCCACCGTCCTGGGCTGGAGCCATTTCGACAGAGGCTGGCTCTCAGGCGAGGCGGACGGCGAAGGGGAAGGCGACAGTGCCGGAGACGAAGAAGCGGCAGGCGGGGGAGAGGGCGTCTCTGTCTCGTCAGGAGTCGGAGAGGGTATCTCTGTGCCGGCAGGCGACGGAGATGAAGACGACGCGGCAGGAGAAGGGGAAGGAGCCGGCTCGACGACTGAAGGAGAAGCGGACGGCATCGGCGCCGAGATTCCCGGCCCGGCCATGGACACCTCCATACTGGCTCCGAGCTTTGCGGTGCACCTCACCTTTCCCTGGAGAGTTACCTCAGGGGCGGTCTTCAGAGTCCTGATTACTGTGTCCAGCAGGGACTCGACGAGCGGAGTGTTCTCCACTTTCAGCTTCTTTATGTTCTGCCAGATCCTGAGCATGCCGGCCTTGACCTTGATCGAGTCCTTCCTCGTATCGGGATCATACAGCGCAGCCTTGCCTTTCAGCTTGCCTTCGAGCGCTTCCACCCTCACCTTGTCGGGCCTGACGCTCCTGTAATCTAAAACCATGACCTCTCTGTCAAGTCTGATGTATCCAATCAGGGAATAGTCCTTCACGCCTGATGTGGCAGACTCCATATTGGAGATCAGAGTCTGAACATCTGCGCTCCTGGGCGCAGCCTGAGGAGGGGCTGACGGCGACACCGACGGGGCCGGGCTCTGCTCCTGCCCTGCTCCCGGAGCTCCGTAGCATCGCGAAAGGCTGCCACAGTTCCGGAGCGGTATATATAAGAGCGTGCAGAGAATCAATGCTGTCAGGATTATTTTACAAAACGAGCCCATGGCTGATCCCTCCTCATTTCCATTCTATTTTCTACAGCATTCACTGTTATCCTCTGCACACCGCGCACAGGAGCGAGAAGCAGGAATCTGACCGCTTCTCGCTAAAGTCTTCTTTTACTCATGCACACCGGGAAAGCAGGTGAAAACATGAAAAAGAAGATAGACTACACCGCGCTCAGCGCAGCTTACAACGACAGCAGGAAAGAGATCGCATACTTTCTCGACAGGGAGACAGGCGAGATTATCACCATATCGCTGTCCAATCCCGATCTGCAGGCTCTTAAGAAGCTGAAGGAAAAAATTGCCCAGGCACCCTCCCGTTATCCACAGATACCGCACCGCACTCCCCATGAGAGCTATCAGGACATGGAGGGCTTCATCAAGACGCTGAAGGACATCAAGCTACAGAAGAGGCTTGTCGAGGCCATCGTAGGGCAGGGCGCCTTTAAATGCTTCAGGGACGTGCTGGAGGCGTATCCGAGAGAGAAGAAGGCCTGGAACGACTTCAGGGAATCGATTATCAGAAAGTCACTTAATGATTTCCTTAAAAACGCAGGCGTGCCGGAAGCCGACAGGATCCCTATGAAACCCTGAATGCGCGCCGTCACAGTGAGGAAGGAGGCTCTCACATGATGCATTATGTCATCGTTGCGGCAATAGTCGGAGTATTTGCCATAGCCATGGCCATAACGATAAAAAAAGTACTGCTCTCGTGCAACCACATAGTCCAGCCGGGACAGGTGCTTATGGTAGTGGACGGCAAAGGCCGGCGCTTCTACAGATCAGGCAAGATCTTCGTCGTGCCGCTCATCCAGAAGGAATCGGTATTCTCGCTCGAAACCTTCGAGCTGGACAGCATGATAAGAAATCTCAGAAACCGGGAAGGCATAAGCTTCGATGCCAGGATAGTCGCCAAGGTCAGGATAGACGAAGATGAAAAGAGCCTCGAACTGGTGGCCGAGAGGTTCCTGAACAAAACGCACGAGCAGATGAACGAGCTGATAACCGAGATTATTAGGCGCGACTTCACGATCTACCTGCAGGAGCAGGAACTCAAGCTGCTGGTCCAGGACACAAGCGCCCTCTTTAAAAATGTGGAGGAATCCGTCAAGGAGGACCTCTCCAAGATGGGCCTCATCGTCGAATCGTTCGAGATAGCGTCGTTCGAGGACCTCCAGGGCCTGATGGGAAGGCTGAAGCAGTAATCTCAGACTGCCTGCGCCGCCGCGGCTCGGAAGCCTCAGGCTCTGGCATTCCGGGTGGCAGGCTGACCGGACCTGGACGCCTCAGGCCCAGGCGAAAAAACCTTCCTGCCGCCGCTGTATATCATGAACGGCTGCCCCTCAGGGCTCGAACAAGGCCCAAAAGTGAACGTCAGGTCGTCAGGAGCCGTCCCTTCAACCTTCAGGCCGTGCAATATGTGCAGAATCCAGAGATGATGAGCACAGGCAGAGAAGGTTCCGAGAAGATCTGCATCTCGACGAATTAGAGCCATTTAAACTGGAAAGGCTGACAGATGAGATTCTCGAGAAATTCGGCAGCCCGGATCAGGAAGCTGACAGCATAGCATCAGATACCATCAAAGACTTTTATCTTCTGGTGAAGCGCAGAAGTGATTCGAACTAACCTGTCGCGCTGCCTCCCCCACGATTCCTGCAATTGCATATATATGCCTGTTATTGTATAATCTGCTGAGAGGGAATCGGTTCGACTTCCATTATCTTTTACTCACTCACCTGCATAAGCCCGCATAAAACCTCACAGCGAAGTCGATGCCGCAGCTTTACAGCCGCAGACATCAAGGGCTAAGCTGATCATACCGGTGCCCGCCATGAGTTCATTTCGAGGAGGGAAACGCATGAATTACAGGCTTCTTGGAAAAACAGGGCTCAAGGTCTCCGAGCTGTGCATGGGGACGATGACCTTCGGCAGGTTCCTGAATCTGGGGAAAGTCGAGCAGGGCCTGGCCTACGGCATGATAAGAAAGACTCTCGAGCACGGGATCAATTTCTTCGATACCGCAGACGTCTACGATTCAGGCAGGTCTGAGGAGATGCTCGGAAAGGCGATCAAAAGCTCAGGAGCGGCGCGTGACAGTCTGATCATAGCCACCAAGGTTATGGGGGCGATGAGCGAGGCCGCGGCGACGGGGAAAGGCGATCTGAACAACGTCGGCCTCACGCGCCATCATATAATGAAGGCCTGCGAGGCCAGCCTTCGCAGGCTCGGCACGGATTACATCGACCTGTACCAGGTTCACGGCTGGGACCTGCTGACCCCCATGGAAGAGACTCTTAGAGCTCTCGATGATCTCGTGCATCAGGGCAAGGTGGTCTACGTGGGATGCTCGAACTGGCCGGCACGGCATCTGATGAAAGCCCTCTGCCTTTCCAGATCGACGGGATGGTCGCAGTTCGTTTCATTACAGGCTTACTACTCCCTCGTGGGAAGGGATCTGGAGCATGAGCTGCTGCCGCTCTGCCGGGAGGAAGAGCTCGGCGTGATGACCTGGTCGCCCCTGTCAGGAGGCTTCCTTTCAGGCAAATACAGGCGCGACAATCTGAAGCCGGCAGACTCCCGGCGAAGCCACTTCTATTTTCCTCCAATCGACGAGAAGCACGGCTTCGACGCGCTCGATGCAATGGAGGCAATGGCGAAGGAGAGAAATACGACGGTGGCCAGGATTGCGCTTGCATGGCTTCTCGCACGGCAGGGCGTCACCTCAGTCATAATCGGCGCGAACACGATGGAGCAGCTCGAAGACAACCTGGGAGCCGCAGATCTGAAGCTCTCGGCTGAAGAGATCAGGAAGCTGTCGGATATCACAGCGCCGGAGATCATGTATCCGCAGTGGATGTGTGAGCGGCAGAACACGGGCCGCCTGTCATCCTCTGTCAAAGGATAGTGGAATGGTGTAATCAGATAGTGCGGCTCATGGCTCAGAAGCGCGTCACAGAGGCAGATCCATTCCGAGCAGGAAGATGAAGAGGCAGGGCTGGTTAACACACAACGCCAGCATGATGAGGTTGTTGACAGAGCCTCTCCTGATCAGCGATATCTCGTAGAGCTCCCTGTCGACAGAGTGGGCCTGGGGGCTGTCCCCTGAGAGCTCCCTGAAGGTGTAGAAGGCCCTGAACGCGTCGCCGAAGCGCCTCAATCTGCGGCAGAGCTTCCCGATGCACAGGTGAGGCAGAGGGTCCGATTCGTCGCACACTGCGGCCCTGCAGTAAGCCTCCTCCGCCTTCGCGAGATCGCCGAGGCTTTCGAGAATGGTGCCCTGCATGACGTGAAAAGTGCCGTTCGTGGGCTCCAGCTCGAGACCTTTCGCATATGCCTCGAGGGCCTTTTCCCTCTCACCCATGGCGAGGAAGGCCAGTCCCTTGTTGCCCCAGGCCATGAACTGCGACGGATTCATTTTGAGCGCCTTGTCGTACATCTTCAGCGCCTCACTGTGCCTGTTCGTGCTGTACAGCACGAAGCCGAGCTTGATATGGAGAGTAGAATCTTCCGGATCGATCCTGAGCGCCTTCCTGTAGGCTTCCTCGGCATCGTGAAGCTTTCCCCTCATCTCGTATTTCCTGGCCTGGCATGACAGCACAATGGCGCTCTCAGGATCGCCGAGCATGGCCAGGTCATATTCCCTGAAGCCCAGCTCGAGCTTGCCTTCCTCTATCAGCACGCTCCCTGTATGGATGTGATCCATCGGGGTAAGGGCCCTGATGGAGTGCCTGAACTGGCGGTAGTATGAATGGCGCAGCTCGGAGAAATACTCGAGCACCCTGTCTATCTCGCGCCATTTTGCCGAATCAGTCTTTCTTTTGCGGAAAGCGCAGTCCCGATCCATCTTCCGACCCGGAACGTGGCCGAACATGCGGCAGCATATCGGGCGGTGATGATAGACAGTGCAGCCGCGGCTCTCCATGCTGTAGTGGGGGCATACGATGCTTTCAAACGCGCCGCTCAGTCCGCGGGGCCTGTTTACAAAGCGAAGGAACTCATCTTCCCGGAAGGCCTGCCCGCAGGCCCTCAACAGCTCCAGCTCCAGGACGGAAAGATGAAGCCTGACAGGCGCGGCGCAGCAACTGAAGCAGCTCCCGCAGGGGTTCCCGTCATCAGACACAACGGCCCCCTCGAAAAGCCGGTCCAGCTTCTCGTAGACTGCCAGCAGCTCCTCACAGTAGAAAGAGGCCTCTCCGGCCTCTTTACCTGCAACTTTCCCGTCTTTCATCGCATCAGCCTCCCCGGCATCATTCATCGAGGCTCCTGACAAGCGTCCTTATCGGGATGAGATTGTATGGCTGCCTGTCCAGCTCAGGGATCTTCGGGCTCAGTGAGCCTATGACCCCAATGCCGTTGACCCTCGCTCCGGCCTTGTATATCTCGTCGATAATGATCCTCAGAGTGTAGCCCGAGCCAATGAACTCGTCGAGCAGATAGACGTTCTTGCCTGTCAGATCGAGGTTGGGAGGCAGGATGACGCGCACCACTTCCTCTTCCCCCTTCGCGTCGGTCACCTTTTCGCGCCTTACCTCCGCCGAGGGAAGATCCCTGAGGATGCTGAGGTAGCGGCTGATCAATTCTCCGACGTGATCGACCAGCAGCACGACATCGGTGTTCGGCCAGGGCATCATGGCCAGAGACGCGCAGATTCCGGCGTACTCGTGATACTTGTGACGGAACTCCTCGCGCTCTCTCGGCGAGCACTGGGCGAAGCTCTTGATATCTATCTTGGGATGCAGCAGCACTGTGGCCGAATAGCCTTCGAAGTTCGATACCTCTTCATCGGCTGTGGGATGGATGGTTATTATGGAAACCCTCACATCATACTGGTTGTTGTCCTTCTTGAACTCGACGCCGCCTTCGACCACGCCGGGCTCGTACTGTGATATCTCAGGAATATATATCGATTCCATGATATTCCGCCTTTCATTACTCTGCAATCCCAGAGGGACCGCAATGTGGATGGATCTCAGATGTCCATTATCTTCGTGGACTTTCTGTCGACAGCAACGTGAATCACCTCGATCATCAGATCGAACTCGGGAAAGAAGAGCGTGTCGAAGCCGCCGAAGTGGGAGCCGTCGCTCACCAGGGCCGATCTGTATATCCCCTTGTCCTTCAGCGGAGGCTTGAACACGAGATCCTTCCAGACGACTGTGAACTCGTTGCGTCCGTGCTTATATTCCAGAACCTGAGGGGTTATGACTATCTTCTTTCCCTTGTTGAGCACCACCACGAGAATCGTGGCCAGCACTATCAGGACGCCGGCGCCGATCATCGCCCACAGAAAAGGCTCCCTGAAATCATCCGCCTTTGGCATCTTCAGGTATACGCTTTTGTATGCGTACAAAAAGCCCAGGCCGTAGAGGAGATACATCACAACGCTCAACAGCATGAACGTCCTCACACTGGAATTGAACTCTTTCTTCTTCAAGCGCCACTCCACCCCCTGACGACGCGTCCGCATCCAACAGGAGCATCTGAAATGATGTAATATTCTCATCAATTCATCGAAAACAGAATGATTCCTGCAGAAACAGGCATCAATGTCCTATCGGTATTCCCTCTTTGAGCATCTTGACGGCCTCCCTGAAGATGTTCTGAAGGTGCTCCCTGTCGCCGCTCTCCACCTTCTGCCGGTAGAGGACCTGAGTGGGAATGTCTTTCGCGTCCAGCTCCACGACGCCCAGAAACGGCAGATCGGCGTCTGAGATCGAGAACTTCGACTCGCAGACCTCCCGCTCGCCCGGCCTGTTGAAGTGATAGGATACGACAGTCAGATCGTTTGGAAAGATTCTCTCCTGGGCACGAAGCTTCGTGACCGTATCGTGTATCTCCCTCTCGAGAGCGATCACTCCCTCGCTCGTATCCGTGCCGACATACAGCAGCGCTATGTGAGGTATCAGAGGATATCCCCTCGAAGAGAAGAACCCCAGAAAATAGCCGATGAAGACAAAACCGATGACTATGCATGCGGCTGCGATCATGTATCTCCTATCTCTCAACGACAGATCTTTCAGCATATTCACTCTTGCACCGTCACTCTCCACATCTCCTGGAGCGTCGAAATTCCTGCCTTCACGTTGTTCCAGGCAGCTTCCCGGAGCGTGATCATCCCCTCGTCCCTGGCCTGCCTGACCAGCGAATCCATCTCCAGGCCTCCCATTATTGTGCGCCTGATTGCGTATGAGACGTTCAGCACTTCATAGATCGCAATTCTGCCGCGATATCCGGTATTTCTGCACAGCTGGCAGCCTGCTCCTTCATAAATGGTAACAGACGACAGATCTATATTCGATGGAATCCTCGTCTTCTGCTCATCTGTCAGCTTTACCTCCTGCCTGCAGTGAGGGCATATCCTCCTCATCAGGCGCTGGGCGACTATCCCGTTCACGGTGGACGAGACGATGAAGGGAGGCAGCCCCATGTCCGCGAGGCGGATTATTCCTGTCGGCGCATCGTTCGTGTGAAGCGTCCCCAGCACGAGGTGGCCTGTCAGCGCCGCCTGGGCCGTAAGCTCCGCTGTTTCGACATCTCTGATCTCTCCGACCATTATGATGTTTGGATCCTGCCTCAGCACATGGCGCAGGATGTTCGAAAACGTGAGATCGACCTTCGGGTTCACCTGGATCTGATTCACCCTGTTAATCGTGTATTCAACAGGGTCCTCTATGCTGAGGATGTTCTTTTCCGGGGTGAGCAGGAATCTCAGCGTCGCATAGAGTGTAGTGGTCTTTCCGCTTCCTGTAGGGCCTGTTATAAGCACCATTCCGTAAGGCTGCGTCACCATCTTCCTGTAGACGCTCTCCACATCGGGAGTCATGCCGAGATCCTTCATCTCGGCAGGGCTCTCGTCCTGCATCAGGATCCTGATCACGACCTTCTCACCGTAGATGAGCGGTACTGTCGAGACTCTGAAGTCGATGGACCTGTGCTGGATGTTCATGTTGAACCTTCCGTCCTGCGGGATGCGCCGCTCGACGACGTTCATGCCTGACATCACCTTGACGCGGGCCACGAGCGATTTTCCCATGTGGCCCGGAAGATCCTGGACATCGTGAAGGATTCCGTCAATCCTGTACCTGATTATCACATTCAGCTCTGACGACTCGATGTGGATGTCGCTGACCCTGTCCTCGACAGCCTTGAATATGATCGAATCCATGAACTCGACTACAGGCCGCTCGTTTATGACCTCCCAGAGCGAGCGACCGTCGAGGAATCCGTCTTTCCTGCTCTCCTTCTCGGTTTCCTTGACCTTGTCCACTTCCTCGCGGAACTCCCTGCCGGCGTAGGCCTGCATCACAGCCCTCTCTATCTTCTCCTTCGGGGCATAGCAGGCGTGAACGGCGCATCCTGTGAGCCTGGACAGATAATCTATATCGTGCACCTCTCCCGGGTTCGCCATGGCCACGAGAAGGTTGTTCTCCTTGATGAGAAGCGGAAATACCTTGTAATCCGCCGCCACAGTGTCCGGAACCGCCTTCAGCGCATCCGGATCAGACGTGAACTTTTCTAGATCCACGTAATCGGTCTTGTACAGGATCTCTTTCACGTAGTTCCTCGTAGGCCCGGTGATCGCATCTCCCTCGAAAAGGGCATCGATTACTGTGATCTTCCTCTTCTCCGCTGCGGCCCGGGCTTTCCTCAGATCTGCCTCTTTGACCAGTCCGGCGTTCAGCAGCAACTGCTCGACAGGGAGAGATCTTTCTCCCTCTATCTCGGCGCCGGGAGGCTCGCAGATAAGCTCCCTGATCTTCCTGGCGAGCGTCTTCGGATGGATATCGTATTTCAGCCAGTAGTCATCGGCGCCCATGTCCCTGGCCCTGGCGATCTCGTTCAGCAGGTTGCAGTTCGAGATCAGTATTATGCCCGGAATGTCCCTGAGCGCCGGGATCTCTTTCTTGTTCTGGCAGAACTCGAAGCCGTCGATGTCCGGCATCAGCGAGTCGACGAGAATTACATCAGGCGCGGCGCTGCAGGCAGCCTCGATGCCCTTTCTTCCGTCCGATACAAGCTCTGTGTCGAAGCCCTCCTCTTCGAGCGACTTCTTCCATATCAGTCCGAGCACCGGGTTGTCAGAGATGAGCAGAACTCTTTTCATTATCTATTCCTCACTGCCTGATGATTTTTCTCACTCGCTTGATTATGGCTCTCGCGCCCAGCGATTGAAGCGCCCTCTTTATCCTCTGAGCCTCCTGGGGAGATTTCGTTGCCAGAACCGCCTCCTGCAGGGCCCTCACATCATCGACTGTCACTCCTGTCAAGCGGCGAAGCTCTTTCCTCACATCATCGCTGAAAAGGCCGAGATCTTCCAGCCAGACCTCGAAGCTCTCTGCTGATTTTTCAGTTCTTGCGGCAATGTCTGCCTGCGGAGGGAGGACCTGCCTGGTATCGCCGGCCTTCGCAGGGGGAGCCGCCTTCTGAGGCTCCCTGGCCGGTATGGCAGGCCCGGCTTTCTGCTCGGCAGCCCTGTCCAGGTTGAGCAGAGTACCCGGGTCGAAGGAGACGCCCCAGTCGTAGCTTTCGCCCTTCTTTTCATCCTTCTTCATTTCCTGCGATGACGCCTGAAACTCCTTCTTGTCTCTTGCAGCAGGAGACTGCATCGACGAAGGCTGCTCCTCTCTTTTGAGCCAGTCAATAGACTGGGAGAGTATCGACTTTAAATCTTCCGTCCTTGCAGATGACTTCATCGAGGCCGGCTGCTCCTCCTTTTTCAGCCAGTCGCCCTGCTGAGGCGCTGCGGCAATTTTTTCCGTAGCACTCTTCTCCGCCGCGCTCTGACTATGCTTTTCTGCAGCAGGCTTCTCGTCCTTCCTGATCCACTCCGCAGCCCTGTCGAGTATGGACTGAGGCTTCTGCTGCACTGCCTGGGCCGCGGCTACCGAGATGTCTCTCTCCGTTCCCCTCACTACCAGTTCGAGAGAGCCGCTGTTTATATCGACGAGCAGGCCGTGGATCAGCACTTCCCGCGGGATCAGGGGCGAGCGCCTGAGCGCGTTGACTGCATCGCGGACCCGCTCACGCTCGCTGGAGGCCGCGCCGAGCCATCCCCTCAGATCGCCTGACGGTATGGCGTCCCGGTTCACTCCCTGTCTTTTCATGGCCTCGGTAAAATCGTACGCGCTGATCTTCGCTATCATGCAGTCTGTGTGGCCGATCACCAGGATCTCTTTTATCTCGAAGGAAAACAGGGTTACCGCCAGAGAGCGGAGCACGTCTTCAGTGACGTGGTTTCCGGCGTTCTTTATCACCGCCACGTCGCCTCTGGAGACCCCCATCGCACGCTCCAGAAAATCCACGAGCCTCGAATCGACACAGGTGAAGATCACTGTCTTCTTTTCGACACCTCTGGAGGTTGCCGGCGGCGGTGAAAATGAGCTGTTGTTCTTAAGAATCTCGTCAAGAAACATAGTGCCCCCCTCACGTCTGCAACTGCCTGCTGTTAACCGACATCGCCTCCTTCACTGCGGAAAACGAGCTGTCCCGAAGGCGCGGAAGTGCGGGCAGTATGCCATTTTCCCGTTTCGTAGGTTTCTATCAGAGCTGTGGAATATCCTTCATCACGTCACCGGTGGCATATACGACTATGGCGGGGTCGGGGCCGGTCGGGCACTTGTTTTCACAGATGCCGCATCCCACGCATTTTTCGGCATCCACGTAAGGGCGGTTCGTTCCTCGTATCTCCTTCCAGTATATGGCGCGGTATGAGCAGTGCTCATCGCATACAAGGCATTTCAGGCCTTCATACCACGCGATGCACTTCCCGCTGTCTATACGCGCCTTCCCTATGGCTATGCGCTTCTTTTCCTTCACCTCGATCGGGCGGATGGCTCCAGACGGGCAGACCTGCGAGCACAGGTTGCAGTTCTCTTCGCAGTAACCTCTCAGAGGGACGAGGCGGGGAGTCCACATCCCTGAAAAGCCGGCTTCCATCAGCGTCGGCTGCAGGCCGTTGGTGACGCATACCTTCATGCACTCTCCGCAGCGCAGGCAGAGGGATGTGAAGTCGCTCTCCGGAAGAGCCCCGGGAGGCCTTATGAGGCGTGAATATTTCATCCTGCTGCCGTAGTCCGCTTCCCCTACGAGGCCCCACAGCACGCCTCCTCCGAGCGAGACCAGCAGAAGCCTCCTGGACAGGACAGGCACTTCCGCATTGCCGACAGTCATCCTGTAATCCTTCATGACCAGCCATCTGCCGACAGGAGGCTCTATCGAGGCAGGCTTCGAGAGGCCGAAGGATATCGCCTTCTTCGGGCAGAGAGCTTTGCAGTCGTAGCAGTAGACACATTCAGAGGGAAGGAAATCCCTGTTCCCCGGATATATGGCGCCTGTGCGGCAGACATTCCTGCATATGCCACACTCCACGCAGGCATCGCTTACCTTCTTGTGAAGCACAGTGAAGCGGGAGCACACGCCGAGAAGAGCGCCCATCGGGCAGAGGTGGCGGCACCAGAAGCGGCGCGTCACGCTCTCGAGGAAGGCTATTCCAAGAAAGACGGCCAGAAACAGCGGGCCGCCGGCGAACAGCACCATGCTCGAAGGGGCGAGCGGGAATCCCCCGGGAAGAGGTATGGCCCCCAGACTCTTCCATATTATGAAGATGGAAGGGAAGAAAGCCAGCGTCATCGTTCTGAACGCTATCGTTACAGGTTCCATCAGGTATCCCGGCGACACGGCGAAGAGAGACGTGACGAGGACGAAGACCAGTATGTAGTATTTGGTGAACCGGGAGATGAACGTCACCTCCCGGTTCTTCGCCCCTGAAAAGAACAGACGGTGCACCAGGTCCAGCATTGTGCCGAACGGGCAGATCCAGCTGCAGAAAAATCTCCCCAGCAGTATTGTGAATATCACGAGAGCCGCTGCGGGGAAAAATGCCGCTATCCAGCGGTGCGCAGAGATGACGGAGATCGCCGCCGACAGCGGTGACAGAAGGAAGAAGAGGTTGTGAGGCAGCACGCTCTTCAGCGGATAGGTAGTCAGAAGAAAAGCGTATATGAAAAGCAGAAAAAAAATGAGCTGGAAAGCTCTTCGCAGGTTTCTCATCTGTATCACCACTTCATGTATGTGCTGCAATCAATGGATCGGTCCGGAATGAGGGAGGGCGTCAAACCTTCTCCACTTTGATCTTTGACAGGTCGGCCGTGCCCAGCCCCATATCGCCGGCCAGCCTGATGTAAGGAACATCGACTCCCTTTGAGCCGAAAAAGGTTGAGGCATATGCGTCGACTGCCACAAAGTCCGTGCCCGCCACGAGCGTATTAAGCTCCTTGACCTGGCCCGGCCCCTTCGGCCCTCCTGTCATCAATATCCTCGTCGCATCGACTATAGTGAGCTGGGGCTTGATGACCGTCATGAAATCGGCTATGCACTGATCGAGACCGGACTTGTGCCAGTAACCGCGATCGAATATGACGCCCATCATGTTCTTCATGCCGAGGGTGTATCTGGCGGCGCTGTGGTTCTTTGCAATCGGAACATTGATAAATACGTCGGCCTCCTGGAGATACTTTACTATATCGACATTCTTCAGCGCCTTTCCCTGGGGAACCTTTATGGAGGTGTAATACTGCTTGCTGTCAGCCGCATAGAGCTTTGCGCCCGCTCTTTCCGCCGCGTCCTTGATGCCGCTCTTCTGGAAGCAGTATACGTAGTTGTCGCAGGTGTTCTCATAGATCCTGACCTCTTTGGCTCCTGCCTTATAGCAGAGCCTGATCAGGAGCTCTACCAGATCCGGATTGGTATCGGCGGCGTCCTGGGGCTCGCGGGCCCAGCCGATGTTGGGCTTCAGGTATACCTTGCTACCCTTTCTGACAAAGCGCTCTATTCCGCCGCAGCCTTTCAGCAGCTTCCCGAGCCTTCCCGCCATGTTTCCGCCCGTGGCTACGCACACCTTTGAGGCCGGGGCGCCCCAGGCCTCTCCTGAAGTGAGAGCTGCAGGCACCAGGCCCGCTCCGAGCGCTGCTATTCCAATCTGCCCCATCTTTTTAAGTGCTTCTCTTCTGCTTATCGCGTCGCCTTCCATGACAGCCCTCCTTCGTAATTGAGAACGTTGGTGCCTGATATCCAGGAGAGACACCATATCCACCCTATCACTATTCAATCTGAACAGTAAAGCTCCTCCTCCCCGTACACAGCCCCGTCCTGACTTTTCCCAGAGCTACAGGAATCAGAGACTAAAAAGCGAATCTTGAACTCTGAAGCATGAGGCGTTCAACCGGCCCGGAGCCTGCGGCAGGCGGCCGGAGCGGAATTCGAGTGACAACGTTCGAATTTTGCAGGTGAGATGAGTCTCTATATAAAGAGTGTAAGTAAGGAGATACGGGGATAAGATGGGATATGGAGATATACAAAAAACCGGCATGTAAATATTAAACGCTATCAATGCGAGTCATCTGCCGGACAGGAGGCAAGAGACCATGGAAGAAGAGATAATCCGCACTATAGACGAGAGCATAGAGGCAAAAAAGGCCATGAAATCGATCGCCTCCAGAATCGCAGAGGCAGTGGGCCTTATCATGAATAGCATAAGGCAGGGAGGCAAGATAGTCGTCTTCGGCAACGGAGGGAGCGCGGCCGACTCGCAGCACTTCGCGGCAGAACTGGTCGGGAGGTTCGAGCATGAGAGGGCTCCTATACCCTGCATCGCCCTCACTACGAACACCTCCAACCTCACGGCCATTGCAAACGACTACGACTTTTCGTCTGTCTTCCTGAAGCAGGTCCAGGCCCTGCTGTCATCAGGCGACACAGCCATCGGGATAAGCACATCCGGAAACTCAAAAAATGTCGTTTTGGCGCTCAAAGCGGCCCGCGAAAAAGGCGCGTTCACAATAGCGATGACAGGCGCTAAGGGAGGCGAGGCAGAGAAGGCTGCAGACATCTGCCTGGCTGCTCCTTCCTCCAGGACCTGCAGGATCCAGGAATGTCACGAGACAATGATTCACATAATCTGCGAGCAGGTTGAAAAGCTCGTGATGTAGGAAGCTTCCGAGACAGCGCAGCGCTGACAGCTCGCTGCAGAAGACGTGGAACCTTGAACATAGGAATATTCACCAACACATACAAGCCGACTATAAACGGCGTAGTAAACTGCGTCGCCCTGATCCGCCAGGGGCTCAGGGCGCGCGGGCACAGAGTCTACGTCTTTGCTCCGTCCTTCCCTGGATATGAGGAGCGGGAAGAGGACATATTCCGCTTTCCATCTCTCAGCCTGGCCAAATCTGTCAAATACCCTGTCTGCATCCCTTACTGCCGCAGAATCACAGACAGAATCCCGTCGCTCGGGCTCAATGTCATACACTCTCAGCATCCCTTCCTGATGGGCGATGTGGCGGCGCGATGGGCCGGTAAGCTCTCGATCCCCCTGGTCTTCACTTTTCACACCCAGTATGAGCAGTACGCCCACTATATTCCGCTCCCGAGGGGGCTGGTGCAGTGGGCTTCGAAGAAGTTCGTGAAGGCTTACACGTCGAAGTGCGATCTTATAATAACGCCGGGAGACTCGATCATCAAGGTGCTGCACAGCTACGGGATCAGGGAGAATGTGGTGTTCATGCCGAACGCGATAGACCTCTCGAGCTTCGAAAACCCTGACAGGGTGAAGATCCGCGCCATGTACGGCATCGGAGAGGATGAAAAGCTCCTCGTGTACGTCGGCAGAATGGCAAAAGAGAAGAACCTTCCCTTCATGCTGAGAGCCTTCGCGCAGATCAGGCAGAAGAACGGCAGGATAAAGCTCCTGATCATAGGAGAGGGCCCTGAGCTGGAGCACCTGAAATCATATGCGGCAGAGCTTTCTCTGGCCGAATCGGTAATCTTTCCGGGACGGGTGGAGTACGACAGGATTCCGGACTATTACGGCGCCGCTCAGCTCTTCATAATGACATCCACCACAGAGGTCAAGCCTCTCGCGCTTCTCGAGGCCATGGCGTCAGGCCTTCCCATCGTGGCCGTGTCGGCACACGGTTCGTCTGACACCATCATAGACAATGTCAACGGGCTCCTGACCGAAGAACATGAGAGCGTCTTCGCCGAAAAGGCAGCGGCGCTGGCAGATGACGGGGAGCGCCTGAAGAGCATGTCGGAAGCGAGCAGAAAGACCGCCATCGCATACTCGCTCGATACGATGAGCGACACGCTTCTCAGGCATTACAGCGAAGCGGTGGAGAGAAAGCGCCGGGTCACGATGACTTCTGCGCCTTCTCCATCTCCTGGCTCATCATCTGCACCATGAAGAGACGGTCGGCGCCGCAGAGGACAGTCTCGAGCCCGAACGTCAGAGCCGTGTCGTCGCCCCACTCGAGATACTGCCTCATCTTCCTGAGACCTTCCATGATCTCTTCTATGCCCGTGGTCGTGAGCTGCTCTATCTGCTCGAACAGCTCCGCCTGGGAAGGGTCGGCCTTCACCAGCTCAGTCGGGAACGCCAGCTTCGCCTTCTCCTTCTTCGCATTTTCGGCTTTGCCTTCCATGTCGTCCAGCTCATGCCTGAACCCATCGGCAGAAAGCGTGCCGCCCCGCACCCTGGAGATTGCGTCTATCACGCGGCGGGTAAACTCGGTGTCGACGTGATCCTGGGTCTTTACGGCTCCCTGTGTGTCGAGCACGAACTCCACGCTCGACTCTCCGGCTGTCTCGAATGAGGGAAACGCTGCATTACAGCTGCTGCAGTAGTGGGACCATATCTCGTTCTCGCTGCCGCACCTGAAGCACAGCTTCTTTTCCGGCTCCTCGTTGAGCCTGATCAGCTCCTTCTGATATTCGAGAAGCTGCTTTGCCGCCTCTGCGGTCATTTCGAGACCGGCCCGGATATGGGACGGATCGCTGTCCCTGAAATATCGGCCTGTCTCTTCGAGCCCTCTCACATATGATTTGAGCGTTTTCTTGATGTCGGCCCCGTTCTGTTCATAGAACTGCTGTTCCCTGGGCCCTTTGACCGCGCCGTCGAAGCTCTCGTAGAGGCTCCTGGCGTACCTGTAAAGTCCGTCGAGGCGGGTCTTCAGAGCGTCAGGTCTTATCGTTCCCTTCAGCACGCCGTATCCAACCCTCATCAGCTCGTTCTGGAACGGAGACTCGGAGTAGCGTTCGCCGCCCTCCTCCAGCTCATTGATTCGATCAAACGACATGAAGAGGTGGACGAAGGCTTCCCGGCAGATCGGAAGGCCCTTCGCGATGTGATTGCCGTCGAGATCCTTCGTATATCTGTAAGTCTCGTCGATGCCTTCGCGAAGCCTCTCGAGATATTTCTCCACCTTCAGCTTCTCATCTTTGAGGGACGGTGATTCCTCCTGAAAGGTGAGGCCCCGCCTGAACATGGAGCGCATCTCCCGCCTGAGCGTGTTGAGCTGCTTGAGGCTCGTCTTCAGATCGTCAACAACTCCTCTTCCCTCCAGGACGGCCTGGGCGGCCTGAATCACCTCGTTGAGCTGGGCGGACCGGGAAAGCTCGAAGAGAGCTTCATCGTGCATACAAACGAATTCCTTTCATCAGGCTCTGCTGCGGTGCAGGTCTTCATACGCTGCCGCGGCATGCGCCTATTGACTATACGGCAGAGAGGGCCTCAATCCCTGTCTGCCGCAGTGCACGGCCGGGCTGTTTTACAACCCCGGAGCAGGCGTACACCAAAAAGGGCACCTGTGAGGTGCCCTCAAAACAAGCATTGAAATCTCCGCTACCACATCATAGGCATGCCGAAACCGAAGGGATGATGCATGCCCATATTCATGCCGAACAGGCCGCCGGCAAGACCTCCGAGACAGCTTCCTGCGACGAGACCCAGCGATGAGCCGAGTCCTGCTCCGCCATATCCGCCGAGACCGTATCCGAGCAGGCCGCCAAGACCCATTCCAAGGCCGCCGCCTGCCATCGATCCGAAAGTCGAGCCCATGGACATCCCGAGCATCGAGCTCGCTATGTTGCCGCAGCCGAACATATACGGCATGCCCATGCCCATCATCATCGGGCTCATGCCCATCATCATGGGACTGCATCCGAATCCCATCGTCAACGGGTTATATCCCAAGCCGCCTCCAAAGCCGAAGGGTGACATTCCCCACATAGCTTTCGCCTCCTTATGCACTGTATATCTCTGCTTAACATAACTATATCATAAAGGCCCTGCCGGATCAATTGGCCAATATTGCCAATATGTTAACATTCAGCCACGATACGGAGAGAGCCTGCAGGGAAATCCTGCCGGAAATTCAGACAGGGACTCGTTGATACGGGCCCCTGTTCTTTCTTCTAAAACTCTGCTGATTAATTGTCGAAATAGCCTTCCCAGTCTATATCTGATGGACCTGACGCCGGGCCTCCCGGTCCGGCAGGGCCGGCCTGGCCTTCCTCAGCCTTGCCGCTCCCGATCTTCGCCATCGCATCGGCCCACTTGGTGTTCTTTGCGAACTCGAGCTCCTTGTAGTCGTAGCTCGGGCCGCCCCAGGCGCTCAGCTCTATCTGGAGACCATGAGCCTCAGGATACTGGGACGAGTGCTCGTTTGCGAGAATCGCCCTGGCCAGCGACTCCATCACGCCCTTCGCCGACGCTTTGAGCTTTTCATCGGTGATGGTCTTGTCGTTTGCCACCTTGTTGGTGAAATCATACAGATCCTTGAACTCGCTGAACGATTCGGTCTGGTTGACGAGCTTCGAAAGGGTGCTCATCGGAGTCTTGGTGTCGAGTATCGACTGCGAGAACGAGTCGACGCTCTTTGCCACATCCTCCATCTTGCTCAGATCGATGGAAGACATGGTGGGAAGATCTCCCTGGACCGTGCCTGCATCTGTCACTATCTTTGTCGCCAGCTCTTTCGGCGATACGTTGATCCTCTTGTTCAGCGCCTCCTGAAGGGCTTTTAGAGCCTGCTCGGTAAGAACCTTCGTGTAAGGCCATCCTGCGCCGCCTTCAGTCTCTTCCGACGCCACGAGGAAGTTAGCCGTATCTCTCAGTTCATATGCCACTTCAGTATTGGCCATAAGGCAGCAGTCGAAGCCTATCATGTCGAGCTTCCTTCCGAGGACTTCCTCGGCGTCCTTGATGGCTTTCTTGAGCGTCTGAGGCTTCATCATGCCTCCTGAGCCGTCTCTGTCATCCGCGACGGCTCCCGCTGTCCCGCCGCCGTGATCGCCTATGCTGAGACCGATAAAATCGCCGGGGAACGTCTTGACGCCCCAGACTATGAAATCGGTGAGGGTCTTGGGATTCGACATGTCAACAGAAGCGCCCATGTCTTCCAGAACCGGGGATTTGATCGGCCCGCCTTCAGTGTTCTTCGTTATGTAGAATCTCTTGCAGTTTCCAGACGACTTGTCGAGCTGTGCCACCAGATGGGTGTGGTCATCAGAGCCCACCTTCTCCATGTCCTTCACGTTGTTCTCGATGTACGGTGAGAGGTTGTTGTCGCCTGCGCCGTACAGAAGGAATGTCCATTTCTTCTTCGTTCCGGGCTCAGGAGGCTTCTCGGCGGAGATTGTGACCTCGTCGCCTGCAGGCCTCGGCTCGGCCTGCCCGGTCTGTCCGGCCTGCGCCGCCGCGGGCTTGTCAGTCTGATAAGTCTGGGGAGTATATCCAATCTGCTTTATGTTCATATCCATTATATGCATCCACCCTTTCCGAATTAATCTGCTCATTCCATAATATCTCATCGGAGCGACTCGAGTCCACTCTTTTCTTCAGAAAAAAGTAAAATTTTTGTAAGCATTTAGCCGGTTTTCCCGGGCCCTGCCTGAAATAAGTTGAAAAGGGCTACACCATGGGAGGAAATGAAAAAGCTGCCATAGAATCACTACGGGATTCTGTGAGGAAGATACGATTCAATGCGGCGTTGAGGGGTAAGGAGTGCAGCAAGGGTCGATGAGAAAGATATGCATGGTTGTTTTCAACTACTATGATATTGACTCCAGAGTCAAAAGGCATGCCGAATTCATCGCGGACAACGGCTGGAAGGTAGACATCATCGCCCTCAGATCGCGATTCGCTCACAACAACAGCCGCTCACAGCAGATAACCGTTTACGAATTGCCAATCGAAAAGCGCAGAGGCTCTTTCCTGCGATACATCTTTCAGTACTTTTATTTCTGCTTCCTTACATTCTTCCATCTCGGCCGGCTTCACATGAAGAACCACTACGATATCATTCAGATAAACAACCTGCCCGACTTCCTTGTCTTCTCGGCTCTGGTACCCAAGCTGATGGGCTGCCCGATCCTGCTGGACATGCACGAGATCACTCCGGAGTTCTTCCTGTCGAAATACAACTTCGCCAGGAAGCATCCGGTAATCCGCTTCATCACCTTCGTGGAGCACATGTGCACGAACTTCGCCGACCACGTGATAACAGTCAACGAGTCCATAAGAGAGCTGCTGATCTCCCGGGGCATCCCCTCCGAAAAAGTATCCACAATACTGGATTCCGCTGATGAAAAGCTCTTCGTTCCTTCACAGGATGACGCTTCCTCACTGCACAGCAACTTCGTGCTGCTCTATCACGGCACATTAACCGAGCTCTACGGTGTCGACACGGCTATCAGGGCGATCTCACACCTCCCTCCTGAGATACAGGGAAAAGTGGAGATGAGAATAGCAGGCGAAGGGCCTGAGGAAGACCATCTGAAGAGCCTCGTGTCCACGCTGGGCCTCGCCCGCTCGGTCAAGTTCCTCGGGAACCATCCAGTCGACGAGATGCCTACGCTCATCAACAGCTGCGATGTCGGCATATGCCCGACGTCGGAGAACGAGCTCACAGAGTACTCGCTCTCCACCAAGCTCCTCGAATACGTCTACATGGAAAAGCCGACTATAGCGTCGAGGCTCAGCACATATCAGAAGTACTTCGACGACTCGTGCCTGGCCTATTTCACGCCGGGAAACGATCTGGAGTGCAGCGAGAGGATAACGCTGCTGCTGAAAGACAAGGAGATGCGGGACAGGCTGGCGGTAAACGCTAAAAAGCGCTACGAGACGATGAGCTGGAATATCGTAAAGGACATCTATTACACTGTAGTATCGTCAATGACGAACGACATGGGGAACAGGCTGGAGGAGAGAATCTCCTGAGTTCAGTTGCTGTTGCACCTGCTCTCAGGAAGGAGTTTCTGATAGATGGTGTCGATCCTGCTCACCATCTCTTCGTTGGACCACTGAAAACGCGGAAAATCCACTCCGTTCTGCCTCATCCGGTCCGCAACGTCAGGGTTCCTCAGCAGATATACCACTTTATCGACAAAGCCGTCTATATCGTTCTGCGAGACTATGTATCCCTGCTCGCCGTCGTTTATGACCTCCCGGATCCCGCCGACCTCGAACGTCACAATCGGCTTCCCGAGCAGCACATACTGCACAACCGTCCTCGGGAGCCCTTCCAGCAGCGAGGTGAATATGGCAATGTCAAAAAGGGCTATCACGCGAGCCACATCCTCCCTCTGTCCTGCAAAGACTATATTGTTCTGAAGGTTCTTTGCATTGACCTCTCTCTCGAGCGACTTCCTGAGCGATCCGTCCCCCACTACGAGGAACTTCACGTCAGGCGACGCCTGCACGATCTTCTCCACGATCGATGAGAAGAAGTTGAATCCCTTCCCAGGCTCCAGGCGGGACACTATTCCCACAACGGTATCTCCGTTCCCGAATCCGAAGTCCTTCCGCAGCGACTTCCGCTCTTCATCACTCATCTGCCTCGCCGTCTCGAAAGGCTCGAGGTCCATCCCGCTGTAGACAATGTGATACTGATCGGCTGATCCGACGCCCTCCCTGATATACTGGCTCTTCAACTCCTCCCCCACAGCTATGAACTGATTCGTGAAGCTGGCCGCAAACCTCTCCAGGGAGAGATAGAACCTGTTGTACTGGGGTTGAAGCACGTCATAGAAGGGTATCGTATGAACTCCGTGTATGATGTGAGTGACGCCTCCGAGCCTGGCGGCGAGTCTCCCGAGAAAGCCTGCCTTGGAGGTGTGGGTGTGCATTATGTCGTACCGCTCTTTTTTGACTATCCTGTATATCTGGTAGAGCGCCCTCAGATCCTTCAGAGGCGAGACTTTTCTAACCATATCGTCAATGTGTATCAGGTTCACATCAGGCGTGAGTCTCTCTGTCATCTTCTTTTCATATGTGTTTCCTATCATCAGGTGCACCTCATACCTGCTCTTGTCGAGACCGTTGACGGTAAAGAGAGTATTCTCATCTGCCCCGCCGCAGATAAAGCGCGTGATGATATGGAGAACCTTTATCTTTCTGCTGTTGCCGGCCAAAAGAAGACTCCTGACTCAGGGGACCCTGTTCAGGCCCTTTGTATTCAGAGCGCCCCGGGGGATGCACCACTTCATTTATACTCTGAAAAAGCGAAATACCCTCCTCGAATTGATATTTCACCAACATACAGGGGAGTATCGATCAATAGTTCTTCTGGCCCATTTATATTACGTCTAATGGTCGTATATTCAAGTACGCAAAAGGAGTATAATTATAATATCAGAGTTATTTTCGGAGTACTATACCTGGAATGAGAGGTGGGAATGGAATGGACGCAGCGCAGAAGATAACACTCAAAGGCGCCGAGATAGTGGCAAAATCCGCAGAGATCCAGGATTCAATCAAGAAGAAGGGAGAGATATCGCTCCGAATCTCGAACGACAGCATGGCTCCCACAATAGCGAAAGGCGACAGGATAAAAGCAGTGCGGGCAGCCGGAGGCTCTCTCAGGAAGGGCAGCATAGTACTGCTCGTCTCAGAGGGTGAAGTGATTGTCAGAAAAGTCCTGCAGATAACACACCAGCCCGGAGGAGTCCATTACAGGCTCACCAATGACAAGCCACAGGGAGAGAGCACAGTGCCGCAGTCTCTGATACTCGGAAAAGTCGTGGAGGCGAAGAGAGGCTCACAGGTCATCTCATTCGACACGGACAGGGAAATGAAGGGCCTGCTGAAGGCTGATCTGGGCAGCATCGTGCGAAAGCTTTTCAATAAAGGGTAGGGGCGGCTCAGGAGAGCCGATAGAAAAGAGAGCCGCGGTGTGCGGCTCTCTTTTTGTCTCAATGATACGAAAGCGCTACTGAATCTTGAACTCCACGAGGGCGTCAGCCCACCGGGCCGGATCGAGCTTGTCCAGTTTCGCCTTCATCCTCGTTATCCTGTCCTCGAGAGAGCTTTCCGAGATGGTGTAGAACAGAGCGCTGGGGTCGCGGAGGTCTATGTCGAACAGGTTGACCGGGTCCAGCGTGGCAAAGGCCTTTATGCGCTCAGTGCCTGTCGGACCCTGGATGATGCAGGCCACGTCCCAGTTTCCTTCTGGATAGTAAAGGGTCCGTCCGCCTTTGACAAAGTTGTCCACATTGAGAGAGTTAGGCATGATTATGTGAATTCTTCCGCTGGTGCCTATGTCGATCAGGGTCAGATAGCAGTCCTGGTCGGTGTCGAACGTAATCTTGACCGATTCGCCGATCTTGTACCGGGTGCGCTCCTTTTTCCCCTCTTCCTCCTGGATCTTCGGCACTATCCCCAGCTTGACCTTGAACGGCTTCTGGGTATTGGAAAGCCCTGCCAGCTTATCCTGTGGGTTTTTCTTTTCCTGTTTCGGTCCTGATGTCATATGGATCATCCTCCTTCCAGACGGTTCATGCAGATCTTTCTCCGCTGTGCCCGCATGCCATCAAAGTGGCAGATGCGCTGCGGTATTTATCGATGCCCCGAATATTCAGAACTTCGACGTTCACCACGTTATACCTTCCGGGATATCTTTGAGAGTCAAGTGGCCAAGGGACCAGGTGGTCAATGGCTCCAGCGAAAGAAAAATTCTTTTGATCTCTCTGCAATTGCAGTGATCAAGTGGCCGAGTGATCCAGGGAAGGAAGAAACCTTCTGATCTCTGGAATGCTGCAGTGGTCGAGTGGTGAATAGGAAGAAATTCTCTTTCAATCCCTCGATCCATTGATCCCTGGATCTCTCGATCCCTGAAATACATGGGAAAACTTGATCCGAGCTCCTCTTATTATTGACTTTTCAGTGTTTTTTACTTATACTTTATTGTGGCTGAGAGGAATAAAGGCGATACAGGAGTCGAGGGCATGAAAGCCAGGGTTCTCATTACTGATGATGACAGTACCTTCAGGAGAATGGTCAAGGTGGCCCTCGAAGCCGAGGACTTCGATGTTATTGAGGCGCAGGACGGCCAGCAGTGCATTGAAAAGACCCTGAAGGAGAATCCCGATATCATCCTGCTCGACAAGGTGATGCCGCAGATGGACGGGATAAAGACCTGCAACCTTCTGCGCAGCATGAACGCTACAAAGCTCATCCCGATTATCTTTCTATCAGTGAAGGGCGAGATAGAGCACAAGATAGAAGGGCTCAGCTGCGGAGGCGATGACTACCTCCCCAAGCCGTTTGACCCCTCGGAGCTCTGCGCCAGAATCCTGGCCATCCTCTCCCGCACAAGGGCCATGCGG
>Ga0302252_1000152_pt1 | contig 83849 bp, 76 predicted proteins | sample AAG_RA_Leu_MG_FD_193511 | JGI IMG/M metagenome (GOLD analysis project Ga0302252, IMG submission 193511) | Enriched activated sludge microbial communities from anaerobic digester in WTTP, New Holstein, Wisconsin, United States - AAG_RA_Leu | ecosystem: Engineered > Bioreactor > Anaerobic >... | reverse complement strand
ACGCCGCTGCGGCCTGGGGATTCTGGCTCACGTTGTTCGACATCTCTGTGAACGCCTTAACGCCCTCAGGAGTCTTCGTCGCAGTTGCCATAGTCTGCGTGAACGCCGCTGCGGCCTGGGGATTCTGACTCACGTTGTGCGACATCTCTGTGAACGCCTTAACGCCCTCAGGAGTCTTCGTCGCAGTTGCCATCGTCTGCGCATACGCAGACGAGGCCTTTGGATCGCCGCTTATTGTGGCTGCCAGATCCCGGAATGAGTCAAGACCCTGCTGCGTCTTGAGAGCTGACGCCTGCTGAGCGACGATTGAAGCCGCTAGCGAGGTGTCTCTGCCAGCCGACTGCATCACCTCAGTGAATGACTTCAGACCTTCCGGAGTCTTCACTGCGCTTTGCTGTGCCTTCATCAATGAAGCGGCTGTCCGTGGATCAGCAGCAGCGGCATTCATAAGGCTGCTGCAGGCCTTCCTGCCTTCATCGGTCTTCACAGCGCATGCCTGCAAGCCGAGATACTGTGTAGAGAGCTGAGGGTCGCCCGATATGGAGCCCATCATGTCGCCGAAAGCCTTCTTGCCCTCTGGCGTCTTCAGCGATTCGGACTGCATGCCGAGATACTTCGACGAGAGCTGAGGGTCGCCCGATATGGAGCCCATCATGTCGCTGAATGCCTTCTTGCCCTCCGGCGTCTTGAGGGATTCAGACTGCATCGACGCGTATTTAGACGACATCTGAGGGTCACAGGAGAGCTGCCCGTAAAAATCGCTTATCTCCTTCCTTCCCTCAGGAGTCTTCATGGAGCTCTGCTGCATGTCGAGGAGCTGCGATGACATCTGAGGGTCCTTCGATGCCTTCTGATACATCGAAAAGAGCGTGTCCTTCACTTCTCCTCTGTTAATATCTCCAGCGCCGGGAGAAACTGCCTGACCCTGTGGAGGAGAGGTCTGCTGAGAGCCGGTCTGGATCTGCGCGGGAGCAGGCTTCAGGGGATCTGTTCCGGGAGATGCAAGAGGTTTCTGAGAGCCCGGAGTTTTGGAGGCCTGCCCCTGAGCCGATCCGCCGCTCTTGAAAAGCTTCATCGCTTCCAGAAATTCTGCAGGCGGCTGCACAGGCGCCTGTGCAGCGCCATCTTCCGGCATGCCATGGCCTGAAGGAAGCCGTGAAGCCTCCTGGCCCTGCATATCTGCTTTCTCTGCCCTGGCGGAAGGGATCTTTATGCTGACAAGAGACGACAGAAGATTCATCCCTGAGGGCTGTTCAGTCTGAGCCTGAGCGCCTGCCGATGATGAATGCCTGCTCTCTGAGGCTCCGTAGCTTTCGGCATCCTTTGTCTTTGTCCAGAGCACAGGCGATTCCGGAGATAGAAGCTCTGTCTTCGGGCTTGCCGCAGGGAAGTTCAGCTCAGGCCTGGAAGACTGGCTCATATCTTTCGATGGCTCCGGTCTGGATGACGAGAAGACTGAAGGGCCGCCCAGGCCCGGAGAAAACTTCTCTGTCTTCGGCAAATCTGCTCCGGGGCCGAGGTTGAACAGAAACCGCTCATCTTTAATGGAGTGCCTCGTGTTCTCCAGCAGACTGTCGCAGTATTGATGGAAGCGCGTTCGCTCAGCTGAATCATATCTGTGAATATCCTTGAGGCTGAAAAAGGACTCTCTCAGAGAGTTCCTGACTTCCTCCCCCCTGTTCCTCTCCGCAGTTCCAGCTTCCCGGCTCTCCTGCGGGCTCTTCTCTTCAGGGACGGGCTTCCCGCTGTTCTGAGCCTTCTGCACCACTTCATTGTTCAGATGGCTCAGATCATCTGAGATCCTGCCTATGAAAGCCGAGACTTCACTCTTCTGCTGAGGGCCCGGGCTTTGAGATATCCAGTCAGACACCTCGTCCCTGCATTTTCCGCTGATCCCGGAGTAAGCCCGGCCCGAAAGGAAGCCTGACAGCTTGACGTTATAGTCCTCGTCTGCTATGATTTCCGCGCGGATCGGACGGAGATCAGACGGCTTTTCGCCTATCGATACGCGCCCTGCCTCTTCAGTCTTTGCGAAGACGGACGATAGTGACTTGTTGCTTACCAGTCCAAAGTTCATTTCTGCACCCCCCGATGAGACTCAGCCGGAATTATGAACTATACAGTATATATTATAGCACATACTATGGAGAAGGGAGGATTTTGAACCCTCCCTTCGGCTTCACATGTCCTGGACAGGATTACCGCATCTGGCCTGCAGCCTTCATCTCGCCGAGCATCTTCCTGTATTCCTCTTCGGCGATTCCGGTCTGGCCCTGCGATCTGGCTTCCTCGGCGTATTTCTGGTAGACCTGCCACTTTGCCTTCGCTTCCGGCGTGAGCCTGGCCTCGTTTGTCTCTACGAATCTCCTGATATCCTCATATTCTTTGCCGGCAGCCTGATTGTCTGCATCCGCTGTGGCATCTGCAATCATATTGTATATCTGATCGCCTGTGATCTGGCCTTTGGGATTCTGATCCTTCAGTGCCTCGATCGCCTTGCCGGCGCTTGCGTCGTGGTAGCGGGCCTCTTTCATCTCCTTCTTCATCTTCTCATAGTCTGATGAATCGATGCCTGTCTGGCCCTTCTTCTGCGCCTCCTGAACATGCTTCTCATACACCCCCCATATGGCCTTGGCGTCAGGCGACAGTCTCTTCCAGTTCTCCTTGACGAACTTCTGAAGATCCTTGAATTCCTTGCCGGCGGCCTGATTGTCCAGGTCCTTCGTGCCGTCGATAATCAGCTTTTCCATCTGGTCGGCTGTTATCTCGCCGTTCGGGTTCTTCTTCTTCAGCTCATCGATGGCTTTTCCGGCGCCTGAGTCCTGGTACTTCATCTCCTTCGGATCCTTATGGGTATGCTCGTATACAGGCTGATTCTCGTCATCCATGTAGATCAGCTGGTAATCGTCTGTGCTGCCGTCGTGATTGACAATCGTCTTCTCCGAATCGTCCTCGCCGGGGCCCTTCTTCTCCCTTACAGGTCTCCCCTGCTCATCTACCGAGTAGGAAGTCGAGACGCCATCTTTTGCCCTGGAACAGGCAGTGCCCTTTCTCTCGAGAGTCTCTTTCTTTCCGTTTTTGTCGGTCTTCTCTATCTTGACATCGCCCGGGCTGTGCTCGTTGTAGTGGTATGATTCCTTGCTGCCGTCCGTCTTGTCGAGAGAGACTGAAACGTTGCCGTTTTCGTCTTTCGTTATGTTAACTGTGGCAATCAGTTTGCCGTTTTTGTCTGTAAGCTCGTGAGTGCCGGGTCCGAGCTTCTTTTCGAGTTTCTGCGCATACTGCAGGCCCTTCTTGAGATCCATGTACAGTTCCTTGTATTCTTTCTTGACCTGCACGGCCTCGGTGTTGTCACTCTCATTCGGGGTGGTCACAAACTCTATGATCCTGTCGTTCATAGGCCATGGAAATATGCATCCGAGATCTGCCGTATATTTCGCTTCGCCGAGAGAATCAGCTGCCTTCAGTGACGTGTTCAGATAGGCTACGTTCTGGGCCTTCTCAGCCTCGCTCATCTGCTCGAGCTTCTGGGCTGGCGCCACTTCCTGAAGCTCTGTGAGGCGCTCTGACCTTCTCGCCTCTCGTATCTCCTGATAAGCCTGGAAATCAGCAGCTCTCAGCATTATGTTGTTGTTGATATCCATATTTCCCCTCCTGATTTACATTTAATTTGTTAACATCTATTTTGTCTACATCCTAACTGAATTATACCATCAATGAGATTAAAATGAAATGGGTATGCTCAGGCCTATTTTGCTGATATCCGGCTGTAGAAGCCGATTTGATATAAATATCTATGCATTTCATACCATTTTATTGAAATTTAAGAATTTTCAAAAATGATATTGGCAATTACGCCTTTTCAACGTCATTCCAAAGCATCAGAAGCGTTCTAATCCTTCCGATGAGGTCCTCCACCATTCCAAGCATCTCGTCAGCCTTTCCGTAAAGGCTCCTGGCCCGTTTGAGATGCTCTTTTCTGCCGTTCCTCACAAAGCTTTCCATCTCAAGGAGAGCTTTGAGATATATCCAGAATATCTGCCGCATGATCTTCGAGATGTCGAACGCTTCATTGAAGACCCTGGCCTGCTCCCTGTACTTGGCCTGCATCGTATTGACCTTGTCGGCGAGCTCATGCAGCTTTTCAAGGGCGTCGTCATCTTTGACGGCTCCCTGCTCCAGACTGGAGCAGAGCTCGTCCAGGTATGACGATACGAAAGAAGGCTTTTCTGGCACCTGCGATCTGAGAAACTGGGCTCTCCACCTCCTGAGCGGCTCCAATTTCTTCTCCCTGTCCTGCTCCGGCGCGTTGATGAAAAAATCCCTCACATATCTCTCAGATCGCTCTTTCCCGATGAGAGGCGACAGTATGCCGTTATAGTAGTCGATATAGGCCTTCTGGAACGCCTCGTCAGAGTCATCGGCTGAAACTGCCTGCATGAGGCTCCTGGTGGCCTCCCGGATACTTTCTCCCATCAGTGCCTTTACAACCCGCTCGAGGGGAACCGCTCCATCGTCTCCTTCCTGCGGGGGCGCGAGAAAGCTCTTGAGGGCGGGATCGAGCGCTTCTTCAAAGTATTTCTTTATCTGAGGAAGGGTGAAGCCTGAGTCCTGCAGTTCCTTGATCTTTGACAGGCGCCCGAGGGTCTCAGGTGGGAAATATGCGACCCTTCCATCTGTGATTCCCTTTGCCTCCCGGGGATTTCTCACCGGCTTCGGGAGTATCCCCAGCGTAACGTAATATTTGATCTTCCTGTCAGACAGGTCCAGCCCCAGCTCTTCCGATCTCTTCAGAATCTCTTCTGAGGTGTAATACTGCTTAGAAGTCATAGATTCAGACGTCCTTTATCATTTCCTGGCTCTCTTTCGTGACGAGCTGAAGTGAGATGAGCATCTCAGAGCCTTCTTCAGCCATTCTGGAGGCCTCTCTGAGGAGAGCCCTGTCCCCGCCTGCAACGTACTCCTTCATCAGGCTCACGCTCTTCCTGAAAGTTCGGAGCATATCCATCATGGAGCTCCTCAGTGAATCGGTCCCTTCAGGTGAGTATGAAATATAGGCTTTCTGCATCTCCTCCAGGTCGGCCTGAAGGCTTTCGAGCGATGGAAGGGTTTTGCGGCTTGCGAGGGACCCTTCGAGGAGGCTGGATGACAGGCTCTTCAGATACAATCCAAGCTGCGACTGAAGCTCAATCTCAGGTAATCCCTTAGGTTTCTTGTACTGCATGCTCTTTTACTCTCTCAATGTGGAATGAGAACGGCCTGACATTCTCAGGCTTCAGTCATGCGGCTGAGCCAGTCCTTGTGCTCCTGGATCACTTCTTCCACCGCACCAATGATGTCTTCAGCCTCTTCGGCCTTCACTATCGCGCTTTCCAGAAGCTCCGAGTCTTCACTGGACATGTACTTCTTCATATCCTCGACACTCTGCATATAGAGGTTAAGGGACTCGAGCATGAAGTCCCTGACAGGCTCCAGGCCCTGCGGCGCGCTCCCTGTAAAGCTCTGGCGTATGCTTCCGATATCATCGCTGATGACATTCAATGCATCTGAAAGAGCATCTTTGTTGTATGTCGGCTCACATAACAGGTGCTCTCCAAGAGACTTTATATAGGTCTTCAGATCCATCTTTACAGGCTCGTTGATCTCCCGGTAGCGCCTGCTCTCCTCGTCAAGTGTGAAACCCATCTCGTCCATAGTCAATCCTCCACCGGTACAATTTCCTTTTTTAATGAGAATTAACTTTCTTTCTTGCCGATAAAAAACCTCTCACGGCAGAAAGGAATTTGTATCGTTAAGAGCTTTTTCACATTCTTTTAAGTGTTTTTTAACGTAACGCTGATACAATGAAACCAGGGAAAGCAGAGGTGACAGTTATGAGAACAGCGATGGCATCAGTTCAGACACCGGGAGGAGTACACCCCCTTCTTCTGATAAACCCTGCGAGCATCCGCAGGAAGGATGAGATGGAGCAGGGCGAGCTGATAGACTTCCTTCTCTACAAGGAATGGGAAAAGACATCGCGGAGAGCTCCTATTGCACAGCCCCAGTCATCGGGCCGGTTCAGCTTCCACCTCTTCAGGAAGGCAGGAGAGACTCTTTCATCCCTGATGCAGGGCTCGAGCGACATATCACTTAAGGATATGGCAGACGAGCCGCCCTGCCGGCAGGAAGACTGAGCAGAAGACAAAGAGTAACAGTTATCAAGTGGTCGAGGGATCCAGGGAAGGAAGAAATCTTGTGATCTCTGAATCTCTCTCGATTCCCAGTGATCAATTACCCTGATAGATTTATTCCGATCCAATCTTTACAGAGTCTTTACAATTCTCATCTCAGGCTTTACACTTCGCTGTTATTATAAAAGTGAAGGTCCGGACCCTTCAAAAATATCTCCAGGAGGTGCCCTATGAGCACAAAGATAATAGCAGCCATTGTTACAATCATGATAATTATCGGATCGCTTGCTGTCTATGCGCAGATAGTCCCTGACAGGACGAAGGAAGCTGTCATATCGGCGTCGGCAGCCCAGAGAATGAAGCTTCACAAAGAGCTGTCGAAAAAATACCCGAATCTCCCAGACGATATCTATCAATACCTCGAAAAGACATATCCGCACTTCGCAACACGGTTCCTGAAATCGAAGATCGCCGTTCTCCAGTCTATGGACAGCAGAGAGCTTGCAGAGCTCTACAGGAATGTGTCCAGGGAGATCGACACCGCCTATTCAGTCCAGAGGTCCAAGTTCAGAAAAGAAGCCTTTTCCCTTCTGAATGACAAATATCCTGATATGCAGAAGGATATGAGAAGCTGGAGAGCCGAGAAGGGCTTCAAGGCCGGCGCAGCGGAGCAGATCAGGCAGAAATATCCGGAATTCAGGACCGACTGTATGAAGATAATCCAGGAAAAGCACCCTGCCATCTTCATGACGATGATGAGAGATACGATGAGCGCAATTGTTGAAAAAGATCCAAAGCTTCCCATCGAGATTAAAATGGAGATATCCGGGATTATGCAAGAGAAAGCTCCTGAACTGCTCGCCGAGATTGCCTCAGACCCAGGCGTTATGAACCCGGCGAAGTTCAGAGCTATGCTCCGCGACAACCCCAGGCTGGCTGCAGCTGTGATGGAAAGGCTCGACAGCAAGTTCGGTGACAGGATAAGGGAGCTCAAGAGAACGGTCATCTCGTCGCTGATAGAGAAAGACTCGAAGGAGATGCTCTCGCTGTGCAGTGACATTCTGTCGATGATAGAGACGAAGTACCCGGAGCTTCCGGGAGAAGTAGTAAAAAAGGCCCTGCAGGCGAGAAAAGATTTTGAGAGCGGGATGCGGAGCAGTCACAGGGCATTCTTCGACGAGATGGCCAGTCTCAGAAACGAGAGCTTTCCCCTGCTGCTGAAGGATGTAACCGCCTCCATAGACAGGTTCAGCCCGGAGCTTCGGAAGAAGATGAAGGCTTCTACAGAAAGCGAGTTTCCAGGCTTCGAAAAGAAGACCGGGGAGTTCATAGGCAAAAAATACCCCGATCTGAACAGCACGATTATGCAGACGCTCAAGTGATGACTGGAATTCTCCGGAGGGAAGAGGCCGTAAGGCCTCTTTTCATTTCAGCGCTTCCTGTATGGCCGACAGCAGAACCTTTTCGTCTATCGGCTTGTGTATATAGTTTTTAACATTTGTGAACTTGACTTTGAGCACCTTCAGATCTATCTCCTCAGCCTTTGAGACGAGGATGATCGGTATATCCTGCAGTTCCTTTCTGAAAAGCAGGTTCCTGCCTGAAATATATCCCGGAAGAGAGATATCGAGAAGCACGAGGTCAGGCAGGCCTTTTTTTATGCGATCCATTGCCTCCATGCCGCTTTTGGCGAAGACCAGGTTGAACTGATTCCCCAGTGACTTCGCCGCACTCTCCAATTGACGCGCGTCAACTTCTTCATCCTCCACGATAAGTATGGTCTTCATCTTTCCCACCTCCCCTTTTATTATACACATTAATTCATATCTTTGAAAGAACTACGTCAACTCTCCACCTCTTTTCTGCAACAGGGGAGCCGGCAGATTCCAAACCTGCGGCTCCCCCTCGAGTCTCTCCGATCAGTATGAATACGGCATCGCCCGAGGCAGGCCGTAATATTGACTTCATTAGAAGAGCCCAGATATCCTTCCCTGGTCATCTATGTCTATCTTCGCTCCGGCAGGGACAGAGGGGAGGCCAGGCATCGTGCGCATATCTCCGCAGAGCGGATAGAGGAATCCGGCCCCTACTGACGCCCTGATATCCCTGACAGGCAGTCTGTAATTCCTGGGCCGTCCCTTCAGCTTCGGCTCGTGGGACAGTGAGAGATGTGTCTTGGCCATGCAGACAGGCATCCTGTCAAATCCCAACTCCGTGTAGAGCTTGATTTTCTGCAGCGCCTGAGGCGCGTAGTCCACTCCATCTGCGCCGTATATCGTCGTGGCTATGGTCTCTATCTTGTCCTTTATCGGAAGGTCCAGATCATAGAGAAATTTGAACTGCGACGGCTTTTCCGCCGCTTTCGCTACTGCCTCCGCGAGAGCTCTGCCTCCCTCGCCGCCTTTTGCCCATACCTGGCTCAGTTGCGCGTCCTCAGCCCCGGCGTCTACTGCTATCTTTCGCAGCGTCTCAATCTCGCGATCCGTATCCTGGACGAAGTGATTGATGGCTACGACTACGGGAACTCCGAAAACCCTTATGTTCTCTATGTGCTTGACGAGGTTCTCGCACCCCTTTTCGAGAGCGGGTATATTCTCTTTTGTCAGCTCTTCCGGAAGGGGCTTACCTGCTATGACCTTTCCGAGCCCGCCATGCATCTTCAGCGCTCTGACCGTCGTCACTATCACTGCCGCATCCGGTTTCAGCCCGCTGACCCGGCACTTTATATCCATGAACTTCTCTGCGCCACAGTCAGCTCCGAAGCCGCTCTCCGTCACGAGGAACTCGGCTGAGTGCAGGGCGATCAGATCGGCTATGACTGAGCTGTTGCCGTGGGCTATATTGGCGAACGGCCCTGCGTGGACCATGCAGGGAGTGTGCTCGATAGTCTGAATCAGGTTCGGTTTGATCGCGTCCTTCAGAAGCGCCGCCATCGAGCCGGCGCACTTCAGATCCTCTGCGGTCACAGGCTTTTTGTCGAAGGTAAATCCGATCACTATCCTACCGAGCCTGTCCCTGAGGTCCCGGAGATTCTTCGCCAGCGCCAGAATTGCCATTACTTCAGAGGCAACGGTGATATCAAAGCCTGTCTCTCTGGGGTAGCCGTTCTCCCTGCCGCCGAGGCCGACGACTACCTGCCTGAGAGCCCTGTCACTGACATCCACGACCCTGTTCCAAAGGATTGTATGAGGATCGACGCCGAGCTTGTTGCCGTGCATGAGGTGGGCATCGATGAACGCAGCCAGCAGGTTGTGGGCAAGCCCTACGGCGTGGACATCGCCAGTAAAGTGAAGGTTGAAATCCTCCATGGGCAGCACCTGCGAATATCCTCCGCCGGCCGCGCCGCCCTTGATTCCAAAGACAGGCCCCAGAGATGGCTGGCGGATTGCCGTACAGACCTTTTTCCCTATCTTTGCGAGCCCCATCGAGAGCCCGATTGTCGTAACGGTTTTTCCCTCTCCGAGTGGAGTCGGAGTGATCGCCGTGATCACGATGTACTTTCCAGCGGGCCTGTCTTTTACCTTATCTCTCACATCAAGGGAGACTTTAGCCTTGTATCTGCCATAGAGCTCTAGATCGTCCTCTGCAATGCCGAGTTTCGCTGCAACTGCGGCAATTGGCTCCATCTTCGCAGACTGCGCAATTTCAAGATCTGATGGTACCGAGACAGATGCGTTTCCCATTGAATTTCTCCTCTCAATCTATGATGTTTTCACTTTTACGTCTTCAAGCGGAGACGAGCCTCTCATCTCCCCGCAGGCAATAAGAACGGACTGAGCGAGCAGAGCGAACACAGGTGTGTGTATGATCTCCACGATAAGGTTGGGAATGGCTTTATACAGGATCGGAATGCCGAAGAGCACATTGAGGAAGTATGGAACGAGAATGACCTTGGTGATGAACTGTCCTGTGAATATGGCCACGAGGATTATCCAGAACGATATCGCGCGACCTGCCCGCATCCTGTTGATAAAAAGAGCGGGTATGAAGCCTGTCAGTGCTGCTGTCACCGTGAAGAGCGGTGAATAGGGCCCTGTAGGCCACAGCGGGAAGCCCAGGACATCGCTGACCGCTCCTACGACCGCTCCGGACGCAGGGCCGTATAGAAAGCCGGCCATGATAATCGGAAAGCCGGCAAGGCTGAAAATGCCTATAGGCAGGTGAATTACCAGGATCCTCCTGAAGATAATCGCCATGGCAATGAAAAGAGCCATTCCGACCAGCTTTCTTGTAGTGAATCTCATAGCAGTCTGCCTTTGTATATATGGATTATTACAGAAGTCATGCTTTCTTCAAAACACGTCTTATCCCTCCCGCTTGCCGAACTTTACTTGATCTTGCCTGCCTTTTATGTCATAATATAGGAACCAAGAACACGAGAGGTGATTTATGCAGATCCAGGATTCTCACAATATGCCCGGCATGCCCGAGAGAAGAGCGCCGGTTGCACAAAAACCTGAAGGTGAAAGCGCAGCAATAACAGACTCGTACACTCCCCAGGCTGCATCAAAGGGGAAGGATGGCGCAGGAAACTGGTTTACGAAGATTCTCGATATAAGGGTTCCGACCACTACTCCGCAGATTACTCCGGAGAGGCGCGACGAGATTCTGAAGCTGATTCAGCCCGGCGACGTAATCCTGGAGACGAACAACGCATATCCCGGCTGGCAGCGCTTCGAGAAGGTAACTTTGAATTCGGATTACACCCATGCGGCCATGTACGAGGGCGATGGAAAGTTCATCGAGGCAACCACAGGCGACCCATCCGGAAAGGGAGTCGTGAGGAACGACCTGAAGGAGTACCTGCAGGGGAACATCCTTGTCGAGATCATCCGTCCACCGTACAAGACGCCTGAGGACAAAGAGGCTGCTCTGGATTACTGCCGCAATCAGCTCGGAAAGCCGTACGATTCGGATTTCAGCCTGAAGGACGACAACAGCATTTACTGCGCAGAACTTGTCTACAGGGCTCTCGACTCCTGTCCTAACAAGATAGACGTGCCGCTTAAAAAGCTGCTGTCGAAAGAGGCGGTGGCGCCTGACTCGTTTGAGCAGGTGAAAGGCGGACAGGTAGTCTATTCAGACAACAGCAACTTCTGGAAGAATATGGCCAGCCATTACCCGGTGGCGCTCGGAGCGCTGGGAACCGCTACGGCCGGAGGAATGCTCCTCGGCCCTCTCGGCGCGGCGGGCGGCTTCATAGGAGGCCTGCTTATGTCGATCTGTGTGGGTAACAAGATCCAGACAGGCAATTTCGGGCTCACATGTTAATCTGAATACGAGCTGTAATAACAGGGATACAGTATTTAAGTAGAAACGAAGGCGGTCACAGGGCTGCCTTCTTTGATCGGATAGACTTATGCTCAATGGCTTTAGTTCTACTGGAGTACGGGAGATTACTCCGCAGGATATATGTAATGTCTCCCTGAAGGATGATAAAATCATCATGAATGAGTATGATGCGGATAAGCCTTTAAGAAGAAAGCGGTGATCCAGATATGCAACCCAGAATAATGATCGTAGACGACGACAAAGACTACGCCGAAATGCTCCGAATCACACTTGACATGGCCGGGTACAAGATTCATTCGATATTCAACAACGCAGGCGAGGCAATAAAGAGGATCGAGAAGGACAGACCGGATATAGTGCTGATGGACATAGTGCTGGAGGACAATATCGATGGAATTGAGGCTGCAGGCAGGATCAGGTCGCTCTACGATATCCCTGTAATTTACATCACAGCGCACACAGAAGATACGCTTCTCGCAAGGGCTAAGATTACCGAGCCGTTCGGCTACATCCTGAAGCCTTTCAAGAGCAAGGAGCTCAAAACCGTGATCGAGATGGCGCTTTACAAGGCACGGGCTGAAGCGGAGCTGAAAAAGCACCACGAGCATCTCGAGGAGATGGTGGCGCAGAGGACATCTGAGCTGAAATCCCTCAACCTGCAGCTCCAGAACGAGATAGACAAGCACAAGCGGACGATGAGGCACCTCAGCAACTCTCTGAAGGAGAAGGAGATACTGCTCAAGGAGATCCACCACAGAGTCAAGAACAACCTGCAGACAATCATCAGCCTGCTCAGATTGCAGGCCAGGGCCTCGAAGGACGACCTGGTCACCGAGATCCTCAATAAATGCCAGCAGAGAATCCATTCGATGGCTCTCGTGCACGAAAAGCTGTACCGCTCAAAAGATCTCGTCCATATAGACCTCGATCACTACATGCACAACCTTCTGGAGCACATGAGCTCCACATTTACCATCTCAGGCCCTGCGCCGATAATGAACATATCGATCCAGAAGATACCGCTGATGATGGACAGCATAATCTTCTGCGGCCTGATCATATCGGAGCTGGTTTACAACTCTCTCAAATATGCGAAGAGAGAAGGAGAAGATCTGATAATAAACGTCGATCTGAGCCAGTCTGAAAACAAGGTGCAGCTTATAGTGTGGGATAACGGGCCTGGCCTCCCGCCGGAGCTGGACATAAAAAACTCGGAGACCCTCGGTCTTCAACTGGTTTCAATACTCGTCGAGGAACAGCTCGGCGGCAGGCTCGAGATAAACAGCACACACGGAGCGGAATTCAGGATCACGTTCCAGAGCAACGACAGGAACGAGGAAAGCCCTGTCTTTGAAGATGAATGCGAGGCCGCGCCGTCAATTGCGCCTGACGCCATGCTGAGATCGCGGTGAAGTCATCTCAGCTTCTCGCCGCACCTGATGCAGAATCTGCCTTTTGAGCGTAACACGGCGCTGCATCTCCGGCAGATGATCATCACTTCGCCGCTCTGCTGCCTGGGCTCGCTGATGTAAGTGGTTCTGTCCCCTCCCTGCGCCGCCTTGACAGGCGTGGCAGAAGCTCTCCTGTTCTCGGCGCCGCCGGCGCATCCCGTCAGAGCTAGCCTGAACTCCCTGGCGCTGCCGTATCTCATGTCCGGATCGAGCTCTGTTGCTTTCTTCAATACGGCAGAGAACTGCGGGGACAGCTCTTTCAGGCGCGGAAAGGCAAAGAGAGGCACCTCGCCTGTTGACAGGTGATAAAGAGTGGCGGCGAGCGCATATATGTCAGATCTCGGATCTGTCTGCCCTCCTCCGAGATACTGCTCGGGAGCGGCGTATCCTTCAGTCCCCATCGCGAAGGTATCTGAGCTCTTGTGCGCCTTGAATATCCTCGCTATCCCGAAATCCAGCAGCATCAGCTTTCCCTCCGGCGTCAGGATTATATTGCTCGGCTTTATGTCTCTGAAGATGACCGGAGGCTTCTGAATGTGGAGATAGTAGAGCACTCTGCATATCTCTATGCCCCATTTTATGGCCGTGCTCTCAGGGTATGGCGAGCCTCTCTGGCGCAGATGCCTGTCGAGATCAGAGCCTTCAATGAACTCCATTACCATGAAGTGGCTGCTTTTTGATGAAAAATAGTCGAGGACCCTTGGAATGTGCGGATGGGACAGGCGCATCAGCATAACCGCCTCACCTCTGAACTGCTCGAGCGCTCTCGACCGCTCGTCCTGACTCGAGAACCGCTCTTCCATCTCCTTTACGGCAAGCTTTTTTCCGCTGGAAATGTCTAAAGCCTGGTATACCTTCCCCATACCGCCTTCTCCAAGCACCTTGACAACCTTGTATCGTCCGTTGAGAATAGTGCCGGGGAGTACTGCCATAAAAGATACCTTCTCCCATTGACCGTCAAAGACCTTTCTTTCAGAGCAGGCAGGAAGAAATGCAAAAAAACCAAATGTATTAACAGATATCAGAAGGAGGTCGCCATGAACCCGGAAAAAGCAGAGAAGAAGATCCATTACAAAACAATAGTATACGTCATCTGTCTGGTCGCGGCGCTGGGAGGCCTGCTCTTCGGCCTTGACCAGGGCTTCATCGCCAACTCGCTGGAGACTATAGAAAAGCACTACAAGTTCGGCCTGGAGGGCGGAGAAAAGTACTCAGCCATTCTGGCAACAGGCGGAATAATAGGCGCCCTCCTCTCAGGTATCTTCGCGCGCTTCCTCGGGCGAAAGAGAAGCCTCGTCTTTGCCGGATTCATATTCACTGCAGCCTCCATATATTCGGCGCTGCTGCCTCCGATAGAGATCCTTTCGGCCTTGAGGTTCGCCCTCGGCTTTGCAGTCGGCGTAGCGTCATTCATAGTGCCTCTCTATCTGTCCGAAACCGCTCCGGCATCGATACGCGGATCGATGGGAACTCTCTTCCAGCTCATGATAACGATAGGCATATTCCTGATATCTGTGACTAACGTATATATAGCGAAAGCCTTTTCCGCTCCGACCACTTCGCTTCCTCTCATGTTCCTGACAGTTGCGCTTTTTGCCGCGCTGATGTTCTTCGGAAGCTTCATCCTCCCTGAAAGCCCGAGATGGCTTATGCTGAAAGGAAGAAAAGACAAGGCCGTCGAGGTGCTCAGGAAGACCCTCAATACCCAGGAGGAGATCGACAATGAGATTAGCGAGATCGAAGAAGCGCTTCACGGGCCTCAGGGAGCAGGAATAGGAATAATATTCAAGGGATACTTCGCCAAAGTCCTCGCCGTCGGAATTCTCCTTCAGATATTCCAGCAGCTGGTCGGCATCAACATGATGATATACTATGCACCGAGGATATTCGGCTATGCCGGGCTGACAGGCCTGATTGCCATGATGACTGTTCCGACTGTCAATATGCTCTTCACATTCCCTGCCATCCATCTCGTCGAGAGATGGGGCAGAAAGAAGCTCCTCTATGTGGGAGCCATATCGATGCTGGTGACAATGATAGCCGCGGGCATAGCGTTTCAATCCATAGGAGCGGTATCTGACCCTTCTCTGATAGGCGGCACTCCCAAGATGGTGCTTCTGATATCGGTGATCATATACATTTTCGGCTTCGCAGTATCGTGGGGCCCTGTCGTATGGCTGGTCTGCTCGGAGATCTTCCCTCTCGAGGGGCGTGAAGTCGGAATGACGATAACGACCATGGTAAACTGGACCTTTGCCGGCCTGGTGATGGCCAACGCGCTGACTTTCATGCAGAAATTCGGAAATGCATCAATATTCTACTTGTTCGCGACATTCTGTGTGCTGGCCATAATCTTCGTGGCGCTGTTCGTGCCTGAGACGAAGGGAATCTCTCTGGAAGAGCTGGAGCTGAACCTCAAAAAAGGCGTGATCTTGGAAATGTCGAGGCATTTCACGCAGCCGAATCTGAAGCGAAGGCAGGCTAGGTTCGGGCAGGCAGGGCGGTCTTTATGGCTGTCAAAAGCTCGGCGTCTGAGCAGCTCTTTTTGAGATAATGGCTGATGCCGTACTGGCGGGCATTTTCCTCATACTGGTCTCTGTCCAGGCGCGAATGTATCACCACCGGCCTGCCATATCCCAGCTGGGTGAGCCTGTCGTAAATGACGAAGCCGTTTTCACCGGGGAGATCGACTTCGAGCAGCAGCAGATCCGGATTGCTGTTGCGCATCTTTGACACAGACTGCATGCAGTCAGGAGCCCACACAACCTTGAAGCCCTGGGACCTGAGCACTTTGCAGAGCGCTCCCACAGCAGCCTCATCGCTATCTATGATCATTATCACTCTGCCCAGGCCTGCCTGTCCGGCCTCTCCTCCGTCCTGGCCCGACATATTGCTCTCGAGGCCGGAGACAATGGATCTCAGAGCGTCTATTCTGAGTGGCTTGGAAAGGAAGTGTGCTATCCCGAACTCAGACGCCTCTTCCCTGAAATCCTGGTAGTCTGCAGAAGTGAGTATCACGACAGGGATGGAAAGGCCCATGAAGCGCATCTTCTCGCATACCGAGAACCCGCCCCCGCCAGGCATCAGTATGTCGAGAAGGATCAGATCGGGTTTGCTGTTTCTTATCTTGGTTATTGCAGAGATGCTGTCTCCGGCATGCTGCACGGAAAAGCCTTCGAGCCGGAGGATGTGCTCAGTCAGAGCCGCAAAATCATCATCATCGTCAATTATAAGTATCCTTGAGATCTTCCCTGCCATGAGGATATGCCTCCCTGCATCCTGATGGGGATTACCTCTTCACGCCTGATGGCTTCTTGACATTGACTGGCTTTCTGTTGAGCTTTTCCCAGTCTTTCAGAAAGTTGGACCTGCTTCCGGAAGTCGATTTCTGCTCTTTCTTCACTGTGCCCATGGATTCCGACCTCCTCTCATGTTCATTATACATTTGTTCGAGATGTCATTCAAGACCCTTCACCCTTCTGCGGGTAATGAAGTACAATCACAATAAAGGATTTTCGATGAAAATACAAGAAAATTGACATGCGGAAGTCTAAAGACTATAAGGTATTCAGCACACCCTCCATCAGCCGCAGGGTCATCCAGAAAGGCGCGGCAGATTGCCGGGGAGAATCCTGCGCAGAAATAAGAACATGCCGTGAGGAAAGTATGAAGAGAGTCACCCTGCTCTTGACAGGGCCCCTGAGAGACTACGCGAAATCGGGTGAAATTACCATCGAGGCGGCAGACGGCGCGACGTTTGAAGACATCGCCGGAAGCCTGGGAATACCGCCAGATGACATAACAGGCTTTTTCATCAATGGTGTAAGGCATCTCGAGTATCAGGTCCCTGCAGATGGAGACAGAATAGAAGTTCTTCCTGCAATCCTGGGCGGCTGAGCACCATCCGGCAGAAGGCTTTTTATCCGGCATTGGAGAATAGGGACTTCACTCACTGTGAAGGGAAGGAGAACAAGACAATGGAAAGCAATGATGGGGGCAGGAATTATCTGGAATCGTTTCATAGAGTGGCCAGGGCGCTTGGCTCGACTCTCAAATCAGAGGAATTATTCAACATTCTCCTTCGAAGTGTGGCGGAGGCAACAGGCGCCAAGGCGAGCACGCTGATGCTTGTCGATGAAAAGTCAAGCGAATTGAGGCACATTCACAGTCACGGTCTCAGCGAGGACTACCTGTCAAAGGGCCCGATCGACCTGGACAAAAGCATCCTGGACAGGGAGAAGGGAAAGGTCACGCTGATAAAAGACGCCGCCCACGACGACAGGATACAGTACAAGGACGCGATGCAGAAGGAAGGCATCCATTCGGTGCTGGTGATTCCTATAGTAGTGAAGGAAGCGGTGATCGGAGCGCTGCAGCTCTATACTGAGACAGCCAGGGAGTTCAGCGAAGAGGAGATCGGATTTCTCTCCTCCCTCGCAGAGATTGGAGGACTGTCCCTCGAGAATGCGAAGCTGTACGAGCAGAGGAAGAACAACAACAGGCTTTTCTGGGAGCTTGCCAAGGCCATGAACTCGAGCCTCAAGCTGAACGAGGTGCTCGAGACGATGGTGAGGAGGATTACCGGGGCTCTCGATCTCAAAGGCTGCGTAATAAGGCTGCTCGACGACAGGAGGCGGGTGCTCGAGCTGATGGCGTCATATGGGCTCAGCGAAAAATACCTGAAAAAGGGCACGATAGACCTGGACAAATCTTTTATAGAGCCCCTCGAAGGCAAAGCCGCATACGTGGCCGACGTGGCCACAGATACGAGGCTGCAGTATCAGAAAGAGGCCCAGGACGAGGGAATCGTGTCGATCCTCTCCGTGCCAATGAAAGTCAAGGACAAGATCGTCGGAGTCATGCGCCTCTATACGCACCGGCGCCGCGAGTTCGACGAGGACGAGATGACATTCATCTATGCCCTGGCAGATCTCGGAGGCATCTCCGTTGAAAATGCAGTGATGTTTGAAAAGATCAAGGACGAATACGACCAGTTGAGAGACAACCTGTGGAGCTACCGCTCGTGGTTCTGACGCAAGGCAAAACATCGCCGATTCAGAATTTGCAGATTATCCGGCAACTGACTAGTAATGAAAGGAGCTTTGCTCAATGAACGGTACGATGAAGGCAGTCGTAAAAACACAGAGAGCTCCGGGAGCCGAGTTTCTCGAAACGCCTGTCCCCCGGCCCGGGCCCCGGGATGTGCTCGTCAAGGTTAAGGCCACCTCCATCTGCGGAACGGATGTGCATATATACCAATGGGATCCCTGGGCGGAATCGAGAATCAGGCATACCCCCCAGATCCTGGGGCACGAGTTCGCAGGAGAGGTAATCGAGATCGGACAGGAAGTAAAACATATAAAAGTCGGCGACACGATATCGGCGGAGACGCATATCCCATGCGGAGAGTGCATACAGTGCCTGACCGGCCAGATGCATATCTGCGCCAATCTCAACATCCTCGGCGTCGACATAGACGGATGCTTTGCCGAGTATGCATCGATCCCGGAGTCTGTGTGCTGGAAAAACAGCCCGGATATACCATTTGAATATGCTTCTGTCCAGGAGCCGCTTGGCAATGCCGTATATGCGACACTCGTGGAAGATGTGGCCGGCAAGACAGTGGCCGTGGTCGGTGAGGGCCCGACAGGGCTTTTCGCCGTCGGTGTGGCGCGCATTTCAGGCGCAACAGAGATTTTCGTGCTCGGCAGAAGCAGGTTCAGGCTCGAGATAGCCCGCAAGATGGGCGCAGATCACCTGATCTTCGTGGACGAGGTCGATCCTGTCGAATATGTAATGGAGAAGACAAAGGGTATCGGAGTGGATGTCGTTCTCGAAATGGCAGGCGCGCAGACCGCCATCGACAACGGGCTCAAGATAATAAGGAAGGGCGGGCGCTTCAGCGCCTTCGGCATCCCCTCAGGGAATCTGAGGATAGACTATGCAAACGGGATCATATTCAAGGGCATTACGATTTACGGAATAAACGGCAGAGAGATGTTCAAGACGTGGTTCAAGGTCAGAAACTTCCTGGCCTCGAAGCGGCTTGATATCTCCCCCGTCATCACGCACAAATACCCGCTTTCGGCGTTCAGGGACGGTTTCAAGGTCCTCACGGAAGGCGAAAGGAGCTGCGGCAAGGTCGTTCTGCTTCCTTGACGGAACTGAGGGAGCAGACGCTCTGAATTCAAAAGGATCAACAGGCCTGATGGGCAGGATGCTGAGCAAGGTCCAGGCCGCTGATGATCCCGGAAGAGCGTTTCATAGTCTGGCTTAGCACATAGATTTCTAGAGATTTTATATATCATGAGCCGGGAGGTTACAATGGAGAAATACGCATTCATAGACGAGGAATTGACGCGCCTGAAAGAGGCGGGACTCTACAACACGATAAGGACCATCGAGAGCCCGCAGGGAGCCTGGATAAAGGTGGACGGCAAAAAGGTTCTCAACATGTGCTCCAACAACTATCTTGGCTTTGCAAACGATCCCGCCATAGTCGAGGCCGCCAAGAAGGGGCTCGATCAATATGGGGCCGGTCCCGGAGCTGTCAGGAGCATCGCAGGGACGATGTCTTTCCACAATGAGCTCGAGAAGAAGCTGGCGGAGTTCAAGCATGTGGAAGCCGCTCTCTCGCTTCAGTCAGGCTTCGTGGCGAATCAGGCTGTGATTCCGTCCATCGTTCCGGGAGATGATGACGCGATAATAACAGATGAGCTGAACCACGCGTCGATAATCGACGGAGTGAGACTCACCAAGGCGAAGAGGTTCATATACAGGCACAACGATGTTAGCGATCTCGAAACCAGGCTCAAGGAAGCTGAGCCGTACAAGAAAAAGCTGATCATAACAGACGGCGTGTTCTCGATGGACGGAGACATCGCCCCGCTCGCCGATATATGCGATGTCGCTGACAGATACGGCGCGATGACCATGGTGGACGACGCCCACGGAGAAGGCGTGCTGGGCAGAAACGGGAGCGGCATTGCAGACCACTTCGGATTGCACGGCAGGATTGATTTCGAGATAGGGACTCTCTCGAAGGCCTTCGGAGTCGTGGGAGGCTTCGTCTCCGGCAGGGCGAAGGTGATAGAGTTTCTGAAGCAGAAAGCCAGAACCTTCCTCTTCTCTTCTGCAGTGACGCCTGCCGATGCATTCGCCTGCATTGCGGCGGTTGAAATCCTGATGAAATCAGACGAGAGAGTCAAAAAGCTCTGGGAAAACACGACATACTTCAAGGGAAAGATGAACGAGCTCGGGTTCGACACTGGAGTATCGAAAACCCCCATAACCCCTGTAATGCTGGGTGAGGCTAAAACCGCCCAGGAGTTCTCGAAGAAGCTCTTCGAGCTGGGCGTTTTTGCAATGGCGATCGGGTTCCCGACTGTTCCCAGGGGGAAGGCGCGGATCAGGGTCATGATATCGGCGGCGCACAGCAGGGAAGATCTCGACTTTGCATTGCAGGCTTTCGAGAAGGCAGGGCAGGAACTCTCGATACTGTCGAGATGAGATCAGATTTAATGACAATGAATTAAGCAAGTTTTTCCAGAAAGAATATCATTACGGAGTGTAACAATGGTGATATGGAGATAATGCGGAGATGAAGAGGGATTCGGAAAACAGTGTTGTATTGCTTAAAAGACAGACCTCTCAATTGTTTTACTCTCCCTCTCTCCTCCATCCCCACCTCTCCTTTATTACACCAAATTTCTTTATTTCAGTGACATTGGTTCACAGTTCAAGGCTGAGATATGCCGGCTCTGGTGAGCTGTAGAAAAACCGATGGTGCAGCAGTTCAGGAAGAGACATCAAGAGATTTTTTTCATCATCTCCATGGCCGTATTGGGCCTGATGGTAGGAACTGCCATATCGTCATATCGGACAATATGCGTACGCTCATGGCACGATTTCCTGCTGAGGCCGTGGATAGGCTTTCTCGTAGGGTTCTGCTCTTCCCTCACCCACCTTCTGCTGTTGTGGCTAATCAACTGGCTCTCGAAAGGGAGTTACAGAAAGAGGCCGATCCTCCATGGAGTGCAGTTTACGATAATAATCTACCTGTATCTCGTCGGAGCTGAGTTCGTATTCTTCCAGCACATGCTTGCCGAAGCGTCTCACCGGTACTGGATTCTCGCTCTTTCGCTCCTTTCGTTCATCGTGAGCACCCTCCTCTTCATCTATTACCGCCTGGTGGAGGTCATATACACTCAGTTCAGCATCCTGGAGAAACTTCATTTCGGCATTATCGAATCGCTGATCACTGTGCTGGAGGTAAAGGAGCCCACGAAAAAAGGCCATTCAAGGCGGGTTGCAGAGGGCTGCCAGCACCTCGCCAGATCTCTCGGCCTCACCTCCGAGCAGACGAAGAAGCTTAAAAGGGCGGCGATGATGCACGATCTGGGAAAGATCGGCATAGACGACAGGATTCTGCAGAAAGAGGGGAGCCTCAGCGAAGACGAGCTCACCGCCGTAAGGCTCCATCCGATCATAGCCCAGAAGATCCTCGCCCCTCTGAACGTGCTGTCAGAGGAGACTGCCATAATAAAGGCATCGCACTTCTACCTGAACCTTGTCAATATGAGGGAGAAGGAGAGCGAAGGCCCTCACAACTCCCTCGAATCATCTGTTCAGTCGATATTTGCATATACCGCAGAGGCCGAAGGCCTGGAAGATCTTCCCATAGAGGCAAGAATCCTGTCTGTTATAGATTTCTTCGACACCCTGACCCACGCGAGGCCCAACAAGAGGATTCTCACCGCCGAGGAGGGGCTTGTCGAGATTGCCTCAGGCGTGGGAACCCGCTTCGACCGGAGAGTCGTGGAGGCGCTGAAGGAGCTCGTGATGAGCGGCAGGTGGCCAGGCGATGAAAAAAGCCAGGAAGATTCAGACTCTTCTTCGTCAGAAGACGAGATACTGAAAGAGGTCAGAAAAACGGCGAAAAAGCTCAACATGCTGAACAACTTCTACCACTATATGGGAGTCGGAAGGCACAACCGCCTGAGGGCGCTCTTTCTCTCCCTCATCTCAGGGATACTGCTCGGCGTAATCATAGGGACAACCCTCTACGCATCGACATCAAACCCGATATGGGTGCGCCTTTTCATCTTCCAGGGTCTCGTGGCGGGATCATATGCGTGGATAATAGGGTACACCCTCGAATGGAAGCTGGCCAGGAACTATCCGGATTCTTTTCTGTCCGGCCCTGGAGGCGCGTTCGCTGCGTTCTCGTCGTCTGCAGTGCCGTCGAGCCTGATCTGCCTCGTCTACTATATAGCTCCCCAGTGGCAGTCAGAATCGATCTTCGACCTCTTCGGCGTGCTGCTCATCGCGTCAAACTGCATCATAGCCGGCGTAATCGGCGCACTGTATAGATATATGCAGGACTCTTCCTACAGGCTTCTGGAGGATCAGGTCATGCTCCAGAAGGCTTATTTTGACCTGATCTGCTCGCTCTCTTTCGCTCTGGAGACGCTCGATCCATACACGAGAGGCCATTCTGAGAAGGTCAGCGTGCTGTCCAGGGCCCTCGGGGAAAAGCTCGGATTTGTCGATGACAAGCTCGAGGAGCTGGAAAAAGCCGCTCTCTTCCACGATATAGGTAAGCTTGCGATCAGCCCTTCGATAATCAAGAAGACTTCGAGGCTCACCGACGACGAGTACAACATAATCAGGACCCATCCAAGCATAGGCGCCGAGATCCTCGAGCCGGTCAAATACTTCAGCGAGCTGTCGCCTTTCGTCAAAGCCCATCATGAGAGCTATGACGGCAGAGGATATCCCGAGCACAAGGAGAAGGATGGAATTCCTCTCATTGCGAGAATAATATCAATTGCCGATTCATATGACGCCATGGTGTCTGACCGCTCATACAGAAAGGGGCTCTCTAAGGATACAGCTGTCGGGGAGCTCAGAAAGTGCGCAGGAACGCAGTTCGACCCTCACCTCGTGGAGCTTTTCATTGAAACGCTCGAATGATGGATGCCTGCGCCATCACCTCCTTCTTCTCTGAGCGGCCAGGCTATGCCGTTCAGGCCTGCCGGCGGAACAATTACATTGCAAGGGAGAGGATTCTACAGACCTTTTCTTGAATGATATTCCTGGAGTCCTGCCTTGTCCGGGCAATAATCATATCAGTGCATATTACGGGGATCTTTGTCGATGGATGGATATAAAAGCGCCACACCACTCAGCAAACAGGACCTTCTGAAAAACCTGAGACGTCTCTCAGAGGTCAGCCAGGAGATAGAAAGAACAGGAAAATCGCTCTCCCTCGTGCAGAACATGCTGCAGCACGCCCAGCTCAAGGAGAAGATGGACAAGCTCTCGCAGGAGCAGGCGGTAATTGTCAAGAGAATCATCGATACTTCCACTGACGTGCTGTCCAAGGGGGATTTCCTGCGCCTCTCGAGAACGATCGATGACTTCCAGTCGCAGGTGAAATGCTGTAAAAGCGCCTCTGAGCTCAACGATCTGCAGAAAAAGATAGATGACACTGTCGACAAATGGATCGAAACCTTTCAGAAAATTGCCTTTGATGCCATACGAAGCTCAAGGTAGCAGCAACGCTGAATCTGCCGGAAAACCGGAATAAAAGGAGTATGGCCCTTGAAGGGTGACAACGACTATCTCAATAAAGATCTTCTGGCCATGAAGACCCTTGCCAACGTGGAAGGCCAGGGCACCGGCAAGGACTATGTCCAGGACCTGATCATACAGGCGGACAACCTGGGCGCCAGCGACGTCCATTTCGAGCCCACAAAGGAAGAGCTCCTCGTGCGCTTCAGGATCGACGGACTTCTGAGAGATATCTTCCCAATCCCGAAGAAGAAAGAGGCCTCTGTAATCTCGTGCGTCAAAGTGATGGGCCAGATGGATATCACCGAAAAGAGGATGCCCCAGGACGGGAGGCTCGAGATCGAATCGCCTGAGCGCTCGCTGAAGGTAAGGATATCCACGCTGCCCCAGGTGTTCGGAGAAAAGATCGTGATGAGGCTCTTCTCTAAGAACATCGATCTGCTGAACCTTGACGCGCTGGGCTTCTCTGATGAGAACAAGAAGAAGTTCGAGTTCATAATCTCCAGGCCGAGCGGGATGGTGCTGGTCAGCGGCCCGACAGGAAGCGGAAAGACAACCACCCTGTATGCCGCAATGAACAGGCTCAAGACCCCTGAGAAGAACATTGTAAGCATAGAAGACCCTATAGAATACATAATAGAGCGCATCAATCAGGTCCAGGTGAATCCGGCCATAGAATACACATATGCGACCATACTGCGGGCCATCCTGCGTCAGGATCCGGATATCATAACAGTGGGAGAGATAAGAGACCTCGAGACTGCATCTATGGCAGTGAGGGCGGCGCTCACAGGGCACCTGGTGCTGTCCACATTCCACGCCAACAAAACGACTGCCTGCATCACCAGGCTTATAGATATGGGAGTTCTGCCGTTCATGCTCGCGTCTTCCATGAACGGCGTGATGGTGCAGAAGCTGGCGAGGAAGATATGCCCGATGTGCATAGAAGAGCTTCCCCCTTCAAAGAGCATCCTTCAGGGCCACAGGCACTTCACAGGAAAGGGATGCAAACTCTGCCACCAGACAGGCTACAAGGGGCGGACATCGATTCAGGAGCTGCTCGTAGTGACCGGCGAGATGAGAGATCTCATCCAGAAGAACGCAGGAGGCGGGCCTATGTTTCAGCAGGCCCGCAAGGAAGGCCTCAAGACTCTTCAGGACGACGCCGTATACAAGGTTCTGGAAGGCATTACGACATACGAAGAAGCGGTCAACGTAACGTTCGACATTCTATAACCCCTGACAGGAGCATTATCATGCAGGCTTCACAGAAGAATTTACGCATATTGGATTCCTTTGACTGGGGCGCCCTTTACAACGAGGCGCTCGGCTTCTTTCAGAGATACATTCAGCTCGACACTTCCAATCCACCTGGTAATGAAGAACAGAGCGCGCGCTTTTTTGAGGAGATCCTGACAAAAGAAGGGCTGGAGTGCAGGGTTTTGACTTATCCGCCTGACCGGGGCAACATCGTTGCACGACTGAGAGGCAACGGCATCGAAAAGCCTCTCATCCTGCTCAATCATATGGATGTCGTGCCTGTCGAGAAGGGAGAGGTCTGGGAGTGCGAACCGTTCTCCGGAGCAATTAAAGACGGCTATGTGTGGGGACGCGGCGCCCTCGACATGAAGGGGATGGGGATTCTGGAGCTGATGGCGGTGCTGGCTCTGAAGCGGTATGACATAAAGCTTTCGAGGGATATAATATTCCTCGCCACATCGGCTGAGGAGACAGGCGGCACAGAAGGAGTCGAGTTCGTCTTCAACGAGTTCCCTGAACTGGCGGAAGCCGGGTTCGCCCTGAACGAAGGAGGCGGAATCAGGCTGACAGGGAAGAGCGCGACACCTGTCTACTGCATAGGCGTGGCCGAAAAGGTGGCGCTGCGCCTGCGGCTTACGACAGCCGGAAGGGGCGGGCACGGCTCGATCCACTCTGATGACAGCTCCATTCTCTCACTGCTCCGGGCCTTGACAAAGATAGAAGGCCTGGCCGAGCCTCCCCTGCTGATACCTGCGACGAAACAGTTCTTCTCGGCCATCGCGCCACTGCAGGAAGAGGAGTTGAGGGATGGCTTCGCCGATATCGAAAAGTCGCTCCGCGACGAGGAGTTCGTGCGTCTTTTCGCAAGGAACGGATACTACGACGCGATGGTCAGGAATACCAAGGTCATAACCGTGCTGGAGGCCGGCCACAAGCTCAACGTTATCCCTGCCAAAGCTAATGGCTGCGTGGACTGCCGGCTCATACCGGGAGTCAGCAAGAATGAGTTTCTGAAACGTCTGAAGGAGCACCTGGGTGATGAAGTTGCTGTCGAGGTTGTGGAGGAAGGCAGGGAGTCTCCCCCTTCGCCTGTTGACACGGCGCTGTATCGGGCAATCTCAAATGTTGCGCGCCGACTCGATGAAAACGCGGTAGTGGCGCCGTTCATGATGACAGGCGGCAGTGACTCCAGCCTTCTGAGAGTCAAGGGCATCGACACATACGGCTTTGTGCCCTATCGCCTCGATGTGGTCGAAAAGCAGAGAGTGCACGGGAGGAACGAAAGGCTCTCGCTGGAGAATCTCAGGTTCGGCATGCGGGCTCTTGTAGATATCATCCTCGAGCTCGAAGCGGAGAGCGGCAGATAACACAAGTAACAAAAAGTCTGGAGGGAATAAGCATGAACAAGGCGGCAGTGACGATGGGAATAGACATAGGAGGCACGACGACGTCTCTCGGTTTCGTCGACAGAGTGGGAAACTGTCTTGTGGAAGACACCTTCCCCACTATTGCAGATGATCCGGCCGTTCAGTATGTCACCAGACTGGCCACACATATAAGGGAGGCCTACGAAAAGATCAGCGAGACACATGAGATGGTCGGGATCGGAGTGGGCGCCCCCAACGCGAACTATTATAAAGGCACTGTGGAGATCCCTCCCAATCTGAAGTGGGAAGGAATAACGGATCTGGCAGGGCTGATTCAGCAGCATTACAGCGTCCCGGTTGCGATAACCAACGACGCCAACGCTGCGGCTCTCGGCGAGATGAAGTTCGGAGCCGCGCAGAACCTGAAGCATTTCATCGTCATAACGCTTGGAACAGGCCTCGGAAGCGGTATCGTCGTGAACGGAGATCTCGTCTACGGACACGACGGCTTCGCCGGCGAGATAGGCCACACGACCGTGGAGCCCGACGGAAGGGTATGCGGCTGCGGCAAGCGGGGCTGCCTGGAAGCGTATGTGTCGGCGACGGGGATCTGCCGGACCATGCTGGAGATATTCGCCGACAGGAGAGAAGACAGCGAATTGAGGAAGGTGAGCCCCGATGAGCTGACCTCGAAGATGATCTTCGATGCCGCCGAGAAGGGAGATATGCTTGCCATAGAGGCATTCCAGCGAACAGGGAGGACACTGGGGATAAAGCTCGCCGACGCAGTCGCCCATACCAGCCCTGAGGCCATAATCCTGTTCGGCGGCCTGGCCCTTGCCGGAGCCCATATCTTCGATCCGACGCAGAAGACGATGGAAGAATACCTCTTCTGCACATTCAAGGGAAAAGTGAGGCTGCTCCTTTCAGGGCTCGTAGGTAAGAACGCGGCCATCCTGGGCGCGAGCGCCCTGATCTGGAACGAGCTGGAGAAGAAGAAGGAGTGCTGACAGTATCTCTTCGTGACTGAGTGAATGAAGCCGCCCCCCCTGCAAGGGCCGGCGGTTTTTATTTCAGGAAGCTATCGCCGGGTGCTGCTGTTCTCCTTGCTGTCACTTTCTGCACGGATCTTGAAGACATCAGTCGATTCTGCATACACGCCTTCACTCTTGGTCAGCAGCCTGAACGTGGAGAAGACTATCTGCAGATCGAGCCACAGTGAATAGTTGTCTATATACCACACGTCCCATTTGATCCTTTCAGGCCATGAGAGGAGGTTCCTGCCTTTCACAGTCGCGAGGCCTGTCATTCCAGGCTTCACTTCCAGCCTCCGCCTCTCGAAATCGGTGTACTGATCGACCTGGTATTTCAAGGTGGGCCTCGGCCCTATGCAGCTCATCTCACCTCTGAGCACATTGAAGAGCTGTGGCAGCTCGTCAACGCACCAACGCCTCAGGAACAGGCCGGCCTTCGTTATGCGCGGGTCGCCCTTGACGAGATCGGTGCCTGTCTTCTCAGAACCCTCCACCATCGTTCTGAATTTGAAGACATTGAAGATACGGCCCCCCTCGCCTACCCTCTCCTGCAGGAAGAACACAGGACCCCTCGAGTCGAGCTTGATCCAGATGGCAGTCAACAGCATTACCGGAGAAGTGAGCACTATACCGAAGAGGGCAAGGACTATGTCAATTAATCTCTTGGCAACTCTTTCCTCAGGCTTTATCAATTCCGCCGCTCCTGTGCTGATGGATTATTTTATGCTGGCAGGCATTCAGGCCGGGATCAAGTAAGCAATCTCATGCCCTGAGGCAATCGATTGCTTACGAATCAATCCGGTTCAGTCAACAGAATCTCTGTACCTTTACTGACAGTGATCAAGTGGCCAAGTGATCCAGGGAAGGAAGAAATCTATTGATCTTTGATTCTCTTGACCCCTTGATCTCTCGATCCCTTGATCCCTTCCTATACCTTTGCGCCCATGGCCTTCAGATTTTCAATCACCAGTTCGGCGATCTGCATGCCGGCTCTCTTCTGGCCTTCCGCGGTATTTGCGCCTATATGCGGCGTTCCGATGAAGTTCGGATGCGCGAAAAGTGGATTGTCCTTGGCGGGCTCCACTTCGTACACGTCCATAGCCGCGCAGCCGACCTGCCCGCTGTTCAGGGCCTCCAGGAGATCAGCTTCGCTGACCACTCCTCCGCGGGCGCAGTTGACGATTATCACGCCTTTCTTCATCTTGGCGATGGTGTCCTTGTTTATCATGTGCTTTGTCTGCTCTGTCAGAGGCAGATGGAGCGAGATGAAATCGGAGTTTCTGTACACCTCGTCGTAGCTCATGAAATCTATGTGATGGCATTTGAGCTTCTCAGGGTCGCAGACACCTTCAATATCGCATCCCAGGACCTTCATTCCAAGGGCATGCGCTCTCGAGGCCAGCTCACAGCCGATTCTGCCGCATCCGATTATTCCGAGGGTCTTGCCGTGAAGCTCGATGCCCTTCATCGCGCTTTTCTCCCATTTTCCCGCCCGGAGACCTTCCGTGCCCCTGACTATCTGTCGGGCGGCGGCAAACATCATACCGAGCGCCAGCTCCGCCACTGATATCGATGTGGCTGCAGGCGTGTTCACCACCTTGATCCCCTTCTCCTTCGCAGCTTCCTTGTCAACGTTGTCAAGTCCGACACCGGCTCTGGCGATAAGCTTCAGGCCTGTCCCCTTCTCTATCACCTCGCGCTTCACCTTGGTGGCGCTCCTGACCACAATGGCATCGTACTCGGGGATCACACCGAGCAATTCTTCCGGCGTCATCTCGGTTTTGACCGCGACTTCAAACCCGGCATTCTTCATCATCTCCACTGCTTCCTTGTCCAGCTTGTCACTGACCAGAATCTTCATTGACTCATCTCCTTTACTTGACATGTCGGAATTATGGCAATTCCGTTGTTTCATCACATCATCAGCACGACGACAGGGTCATGCGGCGCTCGTGGGCTCCGGGCTGCCGCCCTCCGCTCTCTTCTCCATCCTGCGCAGCTCGTTGAATAGATTCCTCTCACCTGTCTGCTTTTCAAGCTCAATGACCTTGTATATTCCCCTGCCGTGGATCCAGTGCTTGATTTTCAGCAGTTTCTCCGCTTCCACCGCCTCTCCTTCCGCGAGCAGAATCTTGTATTCCACCCATCGGGCCAGGCCTTCCCTGGCGGCCCTGTTTGTGCAGAAAAGCTGGTTCTCATATAGATACGCGTGAGTCAGCTCGTGGGCAAGGATGGCTTTGAACCTGTTTTTGGGAAGACCGCTCAGAAGATAGATGAGATGGTACTTCTCATCTATCATCTTGTGTGAGGTGTATTTGCCCAGCGACTCTTCAAGCCATGAAAACGTGTAATTCCAGCGCTTGTCCGGCGTCATCAGCTCGAGCACGACAGGCTTCTTCACTGCCATGTCAAACTTTTCAATCAGCACCGGCTTCATTTCCTCGAGCAGCATCCTGGCCACTACGAGATCCCTGATGATATCGTGCTCGGCAAACTCAGATGTGGTAATCTTGAATTCGCTCTGCCCCGTCAGGGCGTACTCAAGGGTACGGCCGCAAATCACAAAGATCTTTTTCAGGAGTCCCGGTATATCCACTGGAGCTGCCCTTTTCCATCGAGATATCGATGTACTTCACTTTCAAAAAAAAAAGTCCTCCGGGATCACGATAGTATGGACAATCAGAGATAACGGCAGGCTCTGGAATTACCGCACAGCCTGACCGGCACTGTCAATGCCAGATATCAAAAGCATGACAGGCACATCCGGAATAGACACCAGATGCCGTCACGCTGTCATTTCCAGACTTCACGAAGGCCCTGTCTATTCGGAGCGCCGGTATGACAGCGAGGCGTCACTTTTTTGTAGACAGCGCCTCTTCAATATCCTTCTGAGTTGCGCCCTGCTTGTTGGCAAGAACGGTGAGCAGAATCTTGATGGTATCCACCTGCGTGGCAATTTCCTTCATGATGTTCAAGAAGTAAAACATAACTGCGAGGCCGATTATCGACCATACAAGAGAAATAATGACCATTGGAGTCATAGTGTTCCCCCTCCAATCCTATCTTTTATGATTCTTCCTGCAAGCTCCCTGAAGGGGCTTCATCAGGATGTATTTAAACTCGATATCCATGATTTACATAATATATCAGAATCCTTCCAAAAACCACCTCCCCGAAACGCTTCATGCGCCGCACGATAACAGGCGCCATATTGGAAATGAGTGTCTGTAGAACACTCATCAGTATCAGCAATATCTATTCTCTCATTTTTCGATCTTTCCTTTAAATCCTCTTCATTTTATTCAATGAAAATTGAGACATCTCCATGCTCACCTGCAGAAAAGGCCTTTCCGAGAAGGAAAACGTCTTCTCTTATGGAACCTAATAGTAATATCCCTTTATACAAAGCTCCCGGAGGCATAGAATGAGAATTGTCATTTCCGCCTGCGTTCCAGAAGAAGCTGACAGGATAGCTGACACCCTGTTGTCCGAGCACCTGGTGGGAAGCGTCAACATTATCCCTGAAGTCAGGACGAAGGTGTGGTGGAAAGGTGAGATGCTGACCCAGAAAGAGGCGCTTCTCATCATGAGAACGAGAGAGGAGCACATATGGAAACTCGAGCGCCGGCTCATCGAGCTGAACTCCTATGAGATTCCAGAGGTGGCCGCCATAGAGATGAAAGAATGGAACAACAAGTATGCGAAATGGCTCTTCGAGGTCACTGAGCCTCCGAAGTGATTGCCAGGACCGAGGCCCTTCGCGGGTTCGCCGGGGCGCACTGCCTGTCATTTAAAACCGGCGGAATTCGCTGAACGATTCAATCGCCATTTCACTCCCCGGAATAAATAGCGTCAGAGGAGGTTAGCCTGTGGAGATAAGCACAGTATTCGTGGTTCCGCATACGCACTGGGACAGAGAATGGTATCTGCCATACGAGACCTTCAGAAAAAAGCTGATCGATTTCCTCAACTCACTGCTGGACATGCTCGAGCGGCAGCCGCAGTTCCCGGCCTTCGTGCTGGACGGGCAGGCAGTGATACTCGAAGACTATCTTGAGTTTCAGCAGGAGCGGGAAGAGCAGATAGCCGGGCTGGTTAAGAAGGGAAGGCTCCTCGCAGGCCCCTGGTACACTCTCCCCGACGAGCTCCTGACGAGCGGAGAGTCGCTGATCAGGAATCTGCTGCTGGGACATACGATCTCCGAGCGGTTCGGCCATACCATGCAGATCGGATATGTGCCCGACTCATTCGGGCACAACGGGCAGATGCCGCAGATCTTCACCGGCTTCGGCATCGATCACTGCATATTCACCAGAGGGACGGGTGATCAGCCGCGAAGCACAGAATACAGATGGCAAGGCAGCGACGGGACTTCGATTCTCGCGACACTTCAGGTCTTTGCATACAACAACGCCGGCTACCTGCCGAGAAACAGGGAGGAGACAATCTCCCGAATAATCAGCGAGGTGGACAGGCTGAAGCCTTTTGCCGCCACGCCTAACACGCTGCTGAACTGCGGCGGCGATCACAGCTGGCCTGAAGAGTCACTCGTCGAAGCCGTTTCTTCCCTGAAGGAGATGGGAGTTTTTCCGGATATTAGAATAGCCGGATTTGAAGATTACAGCAGAGCAGTGAAGGAATCTGATCATTCCGAGATGCCGATGCTCCGCGGCGAGCTCCGCGAATCGCGGTATTATCCGATCCTGGCAGGCGTCTCGTCGAACAAGATGACGCTGAAACTGATGAATCACGACCTGCTCAGCCTTCTCGAGCGAAAAACGGAGCCTTACGAGACTCTGGCGATGACTCTCGGAAGAGAATACCCCTACCGGCTGCTTGCATACATATGGAGGCTCATCCTGCAGAATCACGCACACGACAGCATATGCGGATGCTGCATCGACGAAGTATACAATGAAAACATGATCCGGTTCGAGAAGGCGCAGGCTCTTGCAGAACTGCTGAGAGGAGAAAGCCTGGCCTTCATGACTGAGAAGATCAACACCGCCATAGAAGGCGCAGGTGCGGCATCCATCCCGGTAGTCGTTTTCAACTCGATCCCTGCGTGCAGAAAGGAGCCTGTGACAGTCAAGGTGGCGAGCGACGCGCAGATACCTCACTACAGGCTCGTGGACTGCAATGGAGCGTCTGTGCCTCTTCAGAGGCTGGCAGTGACGCACGGCGAGGGCAAGTATCCCTTCCCGTCGAGGTCCATGGTCAGGGAAGACAGATACGTGTTCCCCGCTGAAGTTCCGCCGATGGGATACTGCACATACTATCTGCTCCCTGAGCAGGAGATCCCCCAGTCGCAGGAATCGGAAGACAACTTCATAGAAAACGAGTACTACACTGTGGGATGGGACCCTGTGCTGCATCTCTATATCCAGGACAAGAGAACCGGCGTGAGGCTCTCGCACATAAACCAGATCCTCGACGAGGCCGACTGCGGAGACGAGTACAACTTCTCCCCCCTCCCAGGCGACGCCGTCCTCGTCGATCCGTTCGATTCGCTGTCATTGACTATTCCTGTAAACGGGCCTGTGCTGAAGACACTGCAGCTGAAGGGCGTGCTGAAGATACCGTCCCGCCTGTCGAAAGACAGGACCGGCAGAACTCCGGAAAGAGCCCTGTGCCCGTTCTCGCTCAGGCTGACGCTCTTCGCAGGTATAGAGCGCCTCGACTGTTCGCTGAAGCTGGAAAACTTCGCAGAGGATCACCGCCTGCGAATTGCATTCCCTTCCGAACTGAAGAGCCCGTCGCTCCATGTGGAGACTCCATTCGACCTGACACAGCGCTCCCTCGAGATCCCGTCAGGCTCTGAATGGATCGAAGTGCCTTCGCCCACGTCGCCGCAGGGACGGTTCCTCGTGTTATCAGGAGATACGCATCACCTTGCCGTGTTCAACAGGGGGATACCTGAATATGAGATAAAAAAAGTCAAGGAGAAACAATCAGTCGTTCTGACGCTGCTCCGCTGTGTGGGATGGCTATCCCGCCAGGACATCATCGGCAGGAAAGTCGAAGCGGGGCCGAAGATATCGACGCCGAAGGCGCAGTGCAGGGAGCAGTACACGTTCAACTACAGCCTGGTCCTGGCTCCTCCTGACAGGGAACTTGAGTCTTTCGTACCGATGATGATTTCGAACGACACTCCGCTTGACGCCGTTCTTACAGGGATTCATCAGGGAGAGCTGCCGGCCAGCAGCCTCTTCCTGTCTCTCGAGCCGTCGCCTCTGGTCATCTCATCGCTTAAAAAGGCCGAGAGGGGCGATAATATCATAATGAGGTTCTACAACCCGACAGACAGGGAGCTGAGCTACACAGTCAAAACAGGGATCCCTGCCAAAGGCTTCTATTGTGTTAACTTTCTGGAAGAAAGGGAAGGAGGTGCGCAAGCCGGGCTCCATCAGTTCGATACACCATATCCGATCGGTCCGAAGAAGATCGTGACAGTCGAGATAGTCAGAAAATAAAAAGTCCGGTGGTGAAGGTATGAATAAAGTAGACAGATTTCTGGAAGGTATGCTGAAAATCAAAGGCTCCGATCTCCATCTCGCATCGGGGAACCATCCCATGATACGAATTCACGGTCTTCTCGAATGCACGGACTACCCGGCTTTCACTTCCGACGAGGTGCGGGAGATGGCGCTCGAGATCCTGACACCTGATGACAAGGAACTGCTCTTCAAGAACACGAGCGTCGATTTCATCTATGTTTCCGAGGCCACGAAGAACAGGTTCAGAGCGAACGCCTTCTTTCAGAAGAACGGGATGAATCTCGTCTTCAGATGGATCCCCAACAGGATCCCCACTCTTGCCGAACTGGGCTTCTCGAAGGCTCTGAAAAGGCTCACCCAGTTTCATCAGGGCCTGGTCCTTGCAACAGGACCCAGCGGGTGCGGGAAAACCAGCACGCTGGCAGCGCTGATAAACATAATAAACGAGGAAAAATCACTGCACATAATCACTGTAGAAGATCCGATAGAGTATATTCATGATAACAAAAACTCTCTGGTCATACAGAGACAGCTCGGATTCCACGTTCAGAGCTATGAGATAGCTCTCAAGGCCGCGCTCAGAGAGGATCCTGATGTCATCATGATAGGTGAGATGAGGGATCTCGAGACAATCCAGCTCGGCATCACAGCAGCCGAGACAGGACATCTCGTGTTCGGCACTCTGAATACGAACAACGCCATTCAGACAGTGGATCGGATCATTGATGCGTTTCCATCTGATCAGCAGGCACAGATCAGGACCATGTTCTCAGAATCCCTGAGGGGAATCGTGTCACAGCAGCTGATTCCCAGGGCCGACGGGGCTGGAAGAGTAATGGCCTATGAGCTTCTCGTATCCAGCTCGAGTGTCGCGAACCTTATAAGGGATGGAAAAAACTATCAGCTGGCAAATGTCATGCAGATGGGGCAGAAGCTGGGCATGCAGATGATGGATGTCTCACTGAAATCTCTTCTGTCTGCCGGGCTGATCACTCGCGATGAAGTGCTCGAGAGAGCCCTCGATCCGGGAGCAATCTGATAAAAAGGCAGGGAATAAAATGAAGTTTTTTTCCAAATTCAAAAACTTTCAGAAAGATGCCACAGGTCAGACTGTCGCTCCTCCACGTGAGGAGAGCCTTACAGAGGCAATAGAGGAGGCTGCCGCCCCTGTATCGCAGTCCCCTCCACCACCTCCTCCGAACATGGAGCTTGAGCACCAGCAGCTGGAGGCTATGGAGCCTCTCGAGACTGTCGAGATGGTCGCCAGAAAGACAATAGACGTGACACTGCCGGAATACAGCATTCAGGCCCTTCTGACCAAGATGGTGGAGCTGGGAGCGTCTGATCTCCATTTTGAATCAGGGACACCGCCCATTTACAGAATCAAGGGCGATATGATTTTCACAAACATAGAGCCCATAACTGTGGAGCTCGCCCATAAGTTCATGTTCTCGCTGATCAACGACACGCAGAAAAAGACCCTGATGGAGGTCGGCAATCTGGATTTCGCATATGAGATAAAAGACGTGGCAAGATACAGGGCCAACTATCTTAAACACCAGAGAGGGGCCGGTGCCGTATTCAGGATCATCCCGAGCAAGATACCGACTGTTGAAGAGCTCAATCTGCCGGAGGTGATCAAGAAGATTGCTGCATCCAGGAGAGGGATAATTCTCGTCACCGGTCCGACAGGAAGCGGAAAGAGCACCACGATGGCCTCTATGATCAATCATATAAACCGCAGCAAGAAAGGCCATATAATCACGATCGAGGACCCGATCGAGTTTACACATCAGCCGGTGAACTGCCTCATCACGCACCGGGAGGTGGGTCACCACACGAGGTCTTTCGCCGATGCCCTCAAGGCAGCGCTCAGAGAGGATCCTGATGTGATTCTGGTAGGCGAGATGCGCGATCTGGAGACCATCTCGCTGGCCCTGACTGCCGCCCAGATGGGCGTGCTGGTAATGGGAACTCTTCATACGAACAACGCCACCAAGACTATCGACAGGCTGATCGACGTGTTTCCGGCCAAGCAGCAGGACCAGGTCCGCCTCCAGCTATCCCAGTCTCTGAAAGCTGTGATAGCCCAGCAGCTGATGAAGACCGCAGACGGAAAGGGGCGCATAGCGGCCCTCGAGATCCTGATATCGAATACTGGCTTTGCGAACATAATCCGCGAAGGAAAGACCAATCAGATACCTTCCTTCATCCAGATGGGAAAGAGCGAAGGAATGCAGGCGATGGACAACGTGCTCGTCGGGTATGTCAAGGAAGGGAAGATCAAAAGAGAAGACGCCATACTCAGGGCATCAGACATGACTGTGATGAAGAGAGCGGGACTCGTTCAATAACAGGGAAGAAAAGGACAAGCGCAATCTCTGTCTAATCTATTCTCATATCAGCATGTCATTCTGCTGGATGGAAGCGCTGCGGAACAGCTCATCATTCGGCAGAATATGTCATTGCAGCCGCTCCTTGCATGAAGCGGCGTGCTGCTTTGTGTTACAGGCTTCGGCCTGACGGCTCTGACAACCTTATAACAAAACCCTTTAAAGAAAGGATTGAATTCAATGAGCGATAATAAACTGCTGCTGGTGGATGACGAAAAGGATTTTGCACATTCTCTGAAGCTGTACCTCCAGATGGAGGATTTCCAGGTCGACATGGCGCATTGTGGAAGCGACGCGCTTGATCTCGTCAAGGACAACAGCTACAACCTGATTATCTCTGACGTACTGATGCCGGGCATGGACGGATATGAGCTTCGAAAGAACCTTCGGTCTCTCGAGGCTACGAAGAAGACCCCCATCATCCTTCTCACGGCCAAGGAAGCCGATGTGGAATCTCTGAAGGAGATCAACGACGGAGCTACGAGCTTCATAATGAAGCCGTTCGATCACGCAATCCTGCTCGAAGAGATCAGGCACCTCATCAAGCACCGCGTCGCCAGGGAGCAGCAGTGACAGAAATCTGCCATATCTGCAGGAGGGAGTTGGAAGAGGAATTGGGGAAGCAGGAAAAGCATTTACAGACATATGCTGGCATAACACCGACGCTCTATGTGGGGCTTGGTAAAATCGGGTGCACTGTGGCCGGAGAGATCGAGAACATGCTCGAGAGAAAGTTTTCACCACTTTCAGAGCATCCGATATTCCGGTTTCTCAGGATGGACAGCTCCATCATCTGCAATGATGAGGGCCGCTCCTTTCTTGATTTCACAGCTGGCGCGGAAGCTCTTTTCGGATCTCCGCCGGATAAGGATATCTCATGGCTTCCTTCTCATATCAGGAAACCATCTGCCTTGACCTGCGAGGGCCTTCAGCGCTCTCACCTGATCCTGTCGGCCTGCAGTGAGATCCAGGCTCTGAAGGAGGCCTGCTCCTCTGCTGTTGATGCGATAAACAGCCGGGTGTCCCGCGAGAAGGCCATGGAATCACATCTCTCAGTAGACGACGGAGTAAACATCTATATCATCTCTTCGCTTTGGGAGAGAGCATCCACATCGCTTCTGTGGCTCACCGCCTCGATATTCAGCGAGATCGTCACCGATCTGGGCGCCGAGAGCAGGATCGCTGGAATCCTTCTCTTCCCTCCCCTCGACAGGGAGATGATAGATGACAGCGGCGGCACAGACGGGATGTACTCCCTCACGCACGAAGTATTGAAAGAGATGGAGTATCTCAACGGCGGCCATTCGTTCAGAATGGGCGTTCCGGAAGGCGGGACTCACACAATTGACGGAAATCCCTTCAGCCTCTCGTATCTCGTGGGATGCAGCCGAATCGGACAGGACGGCATCGACGGAAAGACCATGGAAGCTCTGCTCGGCCTCTTCTCACTGGACAGCGATCTCTTCTTCTCGCCCAGACTGAAAAGCTCCCGCGATCAGCTGCTGCTCAACGCCGCTTCTCCTCTGCTGGTCTATGGAGTTGGAGAGATAGTTTTTCCATACGAGTATGCCATAGACTGGTGCTCCAAGAAGCTCTGTTTCAACGCACTGCACCAGTGGGGCAGAAAGGAGTCCGGAGCGCCTGTGGACGATGTCCTGAAGCGCATATACAGGATCATGGATGTCAAAAATCCCGATAAAGCTGAAGAAGAGTTCTGCAGGCGCATGGGGAAGCCCAGAGAGACCGCGTGGCACCTGGGGCGGAACCTGAGAGACCTAATCGAGCAGTATAAGAAGGAGGAGCTTATTGAAAAGCTCGAGGAAGAATACCGCAGACTCGGAGCCGAAGAGATCTCCGAGTCTTCACGGGCGCTCGAATTGAAGATGAAGGATTCAATCTCGAATCAGCACAGACAGATCTCGAAGACGCTGCTGGAGATGGCTGGAGACTGCTCTGTCGGGCTGCCGAGACTCAAAAACGCCGTGAACTCACTTCTCGCATTTCTGCACCGCTGCCACCAGAGCACTGATAAGAAGATTGCAGAGAGCGCGCTCAGACTCGATGAGCTTGAGCAGAACAGGATGAAGCACATAAAAGCCCTCAGGAAGCTCGTAAGGAGCCCGCTCTTCTTCCTGCAGAAGGGAAAGCTCTCGTCGCAGTTCGAGGAGACGATCCGCGTATCCGAGCAGGTTTTCGAGGAAAGGCTCGTACTGCACATCCTGACATCCGCGCTTGAATACTACCATACCCTCAGAGAGATGACAGTGCAGTTCAGGGAGCCTGTGGAAGCCCTCTTCGAGGTGTACGAGTCACTATCAATGGAGCTCAAATCTGAAGATGCCTTCGCACCGGAAAGGAAGGAGCTGTCCATCGTTTTTGCCGACGAGGCCGGAGCGGAAAAGCTCTATCGTCATTACACCGGCTCGATTGAGAGAACGCTCGGCGATATCATCTCGGCATTTCTGTCGCTGATACCGCTCGATCTCAACGATCTTCTCAACAGGAGGGTGATCCGCGATCTGAAGCACGGCGGAACAGAGGTCATGTACAGGAGAGCGCGCCAGTGCTTCGACTCGATAACGGAAAAGCCGGTGACCGAGCTATTTAATGAGATGCTGGCAGATGAAGAAAGAGAGCGCCTGCTGGACAGGCTCATCGAGATCTCGTCGCCGCCTTCGGTTACTGAAAACGGCGATGAAAGCCAGGGCAGGAAGCTGCATCTCATGGGATTTTATGAAGGCAACTACCCTCAGACAGAGGCAAGCGAGGCTCTCGTCGGAAGTCTTTCCAGGAAGGGATTCAGTGGAGCGGACATAGCCGACATCCAGGGAGAGGACAGAATAGTATCTTTCTGCCAGAAGGCCGGCCTGGCATGTGAAACACTGGGCTCGCTGACTGCACTTGAATGTGCGGCGGTAATTCAGCCGGAAGAGGGATACCTTCATATCGCCGCAGGGCGGCAGAAACCCGTCAGTGAAAAGCCTGAGAAAGTGCCGGCCTCATAGACATCTGCGCACTGAAACAGCAAAGCAGGAAAGGGAGGCTTGATATGAAAAAAGTCAACAGAATCGCCGTTTATCTGGTATCTGCGATCGCGGCCATTGCAATAATATGCGGCTGCGCATCTCCTCCTCCGCCGCCTCAGAGCATCGCTCCTCTCGACAATTCAAACGCCACTGCAGTGAAGGCCAGCATAAACACAGACCCGGACGTCGCATCACAGAGACTCGAAGTGACTGTCGTAAACAACGAGGTCACACTCTCCGGAACAGTACCCAATGAGGAGATAAAGAAAAAGGCCGAGAGTCTGGCCGCCAGGGCGCACGGTGTGACAAAAGTGACAAACAACATAAAGGTATTACCCGATTCGCAGTAATTGATGTTCGGATCAAGTTTCCCAAGTATTTCAGGGATCGAGAGATCAAGAGGTCCAGGGTTCCAGGGATTGATAGAGAATTTCTTCTCATTGACCCCTCGGGCTTTAGAGTCAGATATAAACGATTTCTTCCTTCCCTTTATCCCTCGGCCACTCGGCCACTTGATCACTGTGTAACTACCTGGAAATATGCGATCCGAAGAAATAAAGAAGGCAGCCCTTATATTCGATGGATGACCCCGATCAGCTCGTGATAGGCTCACTGAAGTGCAGTAATAAGGTTATTGCAGCGCCTCTGGCAGGCATAACCGATCTCCCGTTCAGGCTCGTTGCCAGAAAATACCACTCAGGAATTCTTTCAACAGAGATGCTGAGCAGTCAGAGCCTTGTACATCGCCATAAAAGAACGCTCTCAATGCTTAATTGCCTCCCTGAGGAGCACCCTATCTCCATTCAGCTTCTGGGCCGGGACCCCTCGAAGATGGCAGAGTCTGCATCGATAGTAGAGGAGGCCGGCGCCGACTTGATAGACATCAACATGGGCTGCTCTGTCCGGAAAGTCATAGCCCAGGGTGAAGGCTCCTCCCTGCTCCGGGAGCCCGACCTGGCCCGCAGGGTGATGGAAGCGGTCGTGCGCTCAGTAAGGGTCCCTGTCACGGTGAAGATGCGGAAGGGCTTTCAACGGAATGAAAGAACATGCCTCACCGCAGCAAGAATCGCGGAGGATGCCGGGGTCAGAGCGTTGACAATTCACGGCCGGACAGCCGATCAGGGATTCAGCGGCGAGGCCGACTGGGACATAATAGCAGATCTCAAGCAGGAAGTCACGATCCCGGTCATAGGGAACGGAGATGTAAAAAGCCCCGATGACGCACTGGACATGCTGAGCAGCAGCGGATGCGATGCGGTGATGATAGGAAGGGCGATGCTCGGCAATCCGTGGATCCTGAAATCCGTGGAGCGCAGCCTCGGGCCTGAGAGAAAGCCGGAGGTCCTGATGCCATCTATCGATGAAAGGTTTGATATTGCAGAGTATCACATAAACTGTGCCAGGCAGATATTCGGAGACGTCAGCGCATACAACAGAATCAGAAAGCACCTGGCCTGGTACATAAAAGGCCAGCCTCTCTCGGCGCGCATGAGGGAGCTGATATTCAGGTCTGACTCGTTTGACAGGCTCGAAGCGCTTCTCAGGGATTACAGGCTCTTCCTAAATAAGCTAGCCGAGTATGACGGAGATCAATCTTTCGGAGGACTGGAGGCTCTCTTCTCGAAGATGGTCATCATTAAAGCCTGATGGTTCGAAAGTCGGCATGCATCTCCCGCTCTCTCAGATCCGATGAATAAAACATCCCCTTATCCCCTCTCATCTCCTTACCCCCTTTCATTACACAGAAATCTGACTTGCAAATATTGAACACCACCCAAAAAAAACCGGGCACGATCATAAATTTGCAGGAAAAATGGCGTGATTGTAAAATATATGGGGAAATTTTACTAACAATGAGGGAGTTAACCATTTCATGAAAACTGTGAGGCTGACGCCCAAACACGCCGATGAAATTGCTGAGCTTGAGAAGGAAGTCTATGCTCCAAAGTTCCAGCACGGACACAAGACCATAAAGGCTAACCTCCTCAAGAGTGAAGATGAAAGAGGGAATATGAGCTGGGGCCTCGTTGAGGACGAGAGGCTCGTCGGCTACATAACAGCATGGATAGATGAGTCTCATGTCAAGGAATACATACAGGAAGACGTTATCTTCATCGATGATATCGTGATCATCCCCGACTACCGCTCAGGCCTCTACAAAATACTGAAGGCCTTCAGCAGGAGCCTCATGAAAGAAGGGAAATGGGGGCTGCCGATTGAAGGCATTGCAAGGCGCAATGCCTATGAGCTTTATACGAAGCACAGGGAGCTGCTCGAGAAGTTCGGATATGAGCTGGCCTACACATATGAGTATCAGGATGAGAGCCTCAATGAATCATTAATCTGGGTGCGCTTTGAGAATGCCGCGTCATAGCCTGCCGGACAGGGAGCTTCCGATATGCCCTGTCGCACATATACTCTGACATTCGACACACCAGTAACACAGGAGCATTTATTGTGGAAATCAAAGTCCTTCACTGTTCAGATATCCATCTGGACGCAAGCTATCCTGACATATGTGGAAAGGGCGGCATAAAGAGACAGGAGCAGAGGGAGATCTTCACAGGGATAACAGAGCGGGCGGCAAAAGAGCGGGTGGATCTTCTGATCATAGCGGGAGATCTCTTCACTGCCAGGACTGTCAGTGCCGGCACCGTCGATTTTATCAAGACACAGCTCAAATCCATCGATCCCGTTCCGGTTTACATCACGCCTGGAAATCACGACCCCTTTGTGCCAGGGTCCCCATACTGCTCGTCAGACTGGCCTTCAAACGTCCATATCTTCAACTCCGACAGGTTCAAGGCCGAGGAGATTCCAGAAAAGAAGATAATGATACACGGCGCCGCGAACACTTCTGACAACGACACAACCGAGGCTTTGAAGAGCTTCGCCCCGAAGAAAAGAGAAGGGGTTCAGATAATAGCCTTTCATGGCTCATATCTCGGGCTTCCGAGAGAAGATACCGAAAGAGACGAGATCTTTCAGACATATTCGGAGCTGAATACCTGCCTGCCCTTTGACAACGGCGACATCGACAGGGCCGGCGTAAACTACCTGGCCCTGGGCCATCAGCACGACAGGCGCTGCATACGAAGCGATGAATCGACTCCGGCAGTCTGGTACTGCGGCGCGCCTGAGTATATGAGCTTCTTTGACAGGGAAGAGAAGGGAGTCCTTCTATGTCACATATCCCCGTTAAAAACACAGGTTTCGTTCGTCCCGATGTGGAAGAGGAAATTCGTACGCATGATAGTACCCTGCGCAGGCATGAAAACTGAGAAGGATATTCTCCAGATGATAAGGAAAGGCACAGATGAGGCACTCGGCAGTGCAGTCGTCAGAGTGGAGCTTGGCGATACATACTCGCTCCCTTTCAACATTGATACTGAATCCATCGCAGACAGCCTGAGGAATGCCTTCTTCGCCGTTACAGTGCACCTTTTCGTGGATCCGGAGAGCTGCGCCGGCGATGCAAACTCTCTGCAGAGGCTCTACAGGGAAATCATGAACGAGAGCCTTTCACAGAGCCAGCCGACAGACCGGGCCTGCCGGAATTACGCTCTCATGCTTGGCATCAAAGCCCTTTCCTTTTGAAAGGCCGAAAACGATATGAGATTCACACAGCTCGACCTTGAAAACCTCAGAGACAGGAATCAGGAAGCAGAGCACTTCCAGTTCTCCCCTACCCTGAACATTTTGATCGTTCCTCCAGAAAGCAAGATCCCCCTGATCAGATCACTCGAGACGCTGCTGTGCAGGTACAGCGAAGAAGGGATCAAGAGAAGGTTCCAGTCCTACTCCCTTGCATATCGCCTGAAGAACGGTGATGAATACACTGTTTCTTTCACGAACCCTCCAAAGGGAATAAATGAAGCCAACACACATCAAAGGTTGAATGCCGGCTCAAAGGAAGGCAGCAGAGCGGTGTACTCTTTTCCAGAGAGCGCCCTTTCAATCTCGGCAGAACTGTTCAACAAGGTCGTATTCCCTGTAATGCTCCCTCCTACTGCGCAGTATATGTCGACTTCGCTGCTGCTGGATTATCTCGAGGTATTGCGCGATGAGGGGATCAGAAAGCCACTCAGGAATGCTCTGAAGGAACTGGAGGATGCAATGCGGAGCCTGGGAGACGAGGAAGACACAGGCTCTCAGCTCGGCCGCGTCCACGCCAGAGTGCGGGAGCTCGAAATCGAGTACAGAGAATCTGAGGAGAAGCAGAGCCACCTTCTCGAATTCACATCGAGAATTCAGCAGCTCCGACAGAAAAAGAGGATGCTCATTGAGAAGGAAAAAAGCCTCAGGGAGAAACTGGCTGGAGAAAAGGAAAAAAAGACGCTCGAGAAATGGAAGAGGATTGGCGAGCTTGAAAAGGAGCTTGTGCTGAAGGACAGCGAACTGGAGAGCTGCAGGGCCGAAAAGGAGAAGATCACAGAAAAGGCGAGCGCCTGCAGGGAGAAAATCAGAGATAAGGACGGGCTTGTCTCACTTTCAGTCGACCTGAACGCGCTGATCAGGGACTTTGAAAACACCGGTGTGGCGCAGTGCCTCAGCAATACTGAAAAGGAAAAACTCATAGTCGAGATAGGCGAAAAAGAGGTCGAGCTGAACGGCAGGATCGAGACTCTCAGGCCTGCTTTCGGACACTACAGGGAAAATGAATCGTTTGAATCGCATATAGATTCCATCGAGAAAAAACTGACCGAGACAAGAGAGCTGAACAAGCTGAAAGAGCAGCATCACAACGCCCAGAAGAAAAGAGACGCCCTCAGGAGGACGAAGTTCCTCTTTTTCATACCTGCGCTGGTCTTTACCGCACTGCTGCTCAGCGCATCGATATTCAACTTTCTTCATCCATTGCCGCATTCTGAGGTGCTGCTGCCCTCACTGGCCCTGTTCTGTCTCTTCTTTTTCCTGCAGGCGCTCAGGTTCTTCCACCACCAGAGGAGAGAGATGAGGGACATGAAGAAGGCCGAGAAAGAGATATCGCTGCTGAAGAGCTCCATAGATGAGGCGAAGAGCGAGCTGGCCGTATTGCAGAAAGAGCTCGGCGTAGTGACTACGACAGATATAAGAAACAGATACCATGACTGGATGGGCTTCAAGAGAGATCTGGAGAGCCTGCACAGGGTCAAGGAGCTTCAGACCATGGTCAGATCGCGCCTTGATGACGAAAGGGCCAGGCTGGAGACCGAGCTGAGGACGATTCTGAAGAACTGTGCCATGGCGTCAGACAGAGATCCGATAACACCCGAGATCCTGGCGCAGCTCAGCAGAGAATATGCAGGTATAAAGAACCTTCAAGCCGAGCTGGACGTGCTTGGAACGCAGTACCGCAAGATGTCTGACGGCATGAGCGAGCTTCAGGAGGCAAGAGCGGCAGTAAAAAAGGAGATGCAGGGATTCAGCAGTTCCAGAGAAGGCACGGCAGACCTGCTGGAGTACAAATATGTCCTCGGCGAGGTTTCCGCCCATGAAGAGGCTGGGCTGGCAATCTCCGACTATGATAAGGATATTGCAGAGAAGGAGAGCTCCCTCCGGGAGCTGAAAAAGGGCGGCAGAGAAACTGTGGAGATAGACGAGGAGCTTCTCTGCAACGTTAAAAACCGGAATGTCCTCGAGAAGAGGAAAAATGCCATCATATTGGCAGCAGGCGAGATTAGCAGGATGGAGAAGCTGTTCATGGAGCGCGTCTACACTCCGTTCTTCAATTCGTTTTCCACGCAGTTCTTCGACACCTTTTTCCCGGCGCAGGACCAGGCAGAATACAAGGTGACGCTCGACAGACTGCTAAACAGGGATCTGGAGCCAGTGAGAGCACAGGAGACCGAGATCGACGGCCTCATCAACTTCCTGCTCTCACTCATCATCCGCCACTCTTTTTCCTCGGTGATCACCAGAGATGTGGAAAGCCTTCCGCTGCTCATCGACCTGGACAAACTATCAGGCTTCAAGAAAGTGGGACGCTTCATAAAAGGCCTCGAGTCGCTGATTGCACTGTCGAAATGGACTCAGCTCTTCTTCCTTACGGAAGAGCAGACGAGAGGAGAGTTCCTGCAGGGGCTGGTAGTGTCCGCCAATATGCCGTGCATGCTGCACAAAACACCGCAGATGATGCTTATCACTGCAGAGGAGCTGTTTGTTGACGATGACCTGTGATGAGCTCATCTATCTCAGCCATTCCGCCGAAGAAACGGGGCATCTGGGGAGAACACTGGCCCGTTTTCTATCCGGAGGCGACATAATTCTTTTCTACGGCGATCTCGGAGCAGGCAAGACCACGCTCATCCAGGGGATCTGCGAGGCTCTCGCGGTAAGGGAGAAGGTGACGAGCTCCAGCTTCGTACTGCTCCGCCTGCTCAACGGGACGCTGCCGGTATACCATTTCGATCTGTACAGGCTGGCAGGCGCGGAAGAGATCGAAGATCTCGGCTTTGAAGAGTATCTGTTCTCCGATGGCGTATCGCTGATAGAATGGCCGGAGAGAATTAAAGAATCGGCAGGCCGCTCATGGCTTTCCATTTCACTTGAATACGCTGATGGAGGCCCTGATGAGAGAAGGATAGCACTGCGCCCTTCCGGCGAGAGGTTCGGGCATGTGATTGAAGAGATTAGAGCGGCGGTGGCTCCTGCCCCTGCCTGCGAGGCCGGAGATTCTTCAGACAGGAACGAATGACCATATGAATATTCTCCTGATAGACTCTGCGACTGAAGCCTTCAGTGTGTCGATTGCAAAAGACGATCGCCTGATTGCTGATTCATTCCTCGAGATGCCCAGAGGACATCTGGTGAATCTCGTGCCATCCATGGACAGGCTTCTCACAGCGTTGAATATGAGCTTTTCGGATATCGCTGCGATAGCGGTGACAAATGGCCCTGGATCATTTACTGGAGTGAGACTGGGCGTAATGACCGCCAGGACTGTGGCGCAGCTGTGCGATATACCTGTCTATCCCCTCAACACCCTGGATGTCATTGCCATGAACTGCCTCTGCTGCGAAGGCACGATCTGCGCAATGCTCGACGCAAGGAAGGGAGAGATCTTTTCAGCCCTTTACAGGCGTGAAGGCTGCTCGCTCAGGAAGCTGTCTGATTACAGGGTGCACAGCCCTGAAGAGCTCGTGGAAGATCTCGCAGCCCGGGAAGGGCCTGTCACAGCGACAGGAAACGCGCTGGCGAGATATGGCGCTCTGATAGCCGGCGCCTCGGCGGAGAAGGTGATGGCCATGCCTTCATCTTACTGGTATCCGCGAGGCGGCTCACTGTTGAGAGCCGCGCTGGACAGTCTGTCAGCAGGAAAAGGGATGAGCTATCACAAGGTCACGGCTTTTTACATGAGAGACTCGGAAGCTGAGGAGACGAGAAGAGGCAGGTCTGCATGAGCAATATAGTCATATCCCGTATGAAAGAAGCAGACATACCGCGCATCAGGGAGATAGAAAAAAAATCCTTTCCGGAGCTCTGGCCTGATGACTCCTTTGAGAGGGAGATCACCGAGAACAAGGTGGCCCTGTATATCACCGCTGCCATAGACGGCATCATCGCCGGATATATGGGAACCTGGATGATAATGGACGAGTCGCACATCACCACATTTGCGGTTGATCCGAATTTCAGGGGCAGGAAGGTGGGCTTCCACCTCCTGTGGAGCCTTATGAGCCACTCTGTCGACGCCGGCATCAGATGGGCGACGCTCGAGGTCAACGAGGAAAACGAGCCTGCTCTCCATCTCTATGAAAAGTTCCGATTCAAGAGGATAGGAAAGAGAAAAGAGTACTATGCGGATGGCAAAAACGCGGTGGTCATGTGGGTCGGGAACCTTCAGAAGAAGGAATACAGGGACTTCCTCGATTCGATGAGGATAGAGCTGGATAATGCAGATTCTGCATAAGAGAGGTGAAAGGTCATAATCTGGCTGGGAATTGAAACAAGCTGCGATGAGACTTCGGCGGCGCTCGTAGAAGACGGCCGCACGATTCACGTCAATCTGATATCTTCACAGGTGGAGCTCCATGAGAGGTTTGGAGGGGTGGTCCCTGAGATCGCGAGCAGGCGGCATCTGGAAGTGCTGAACCCGCTGATCGATGAGGCCGTTCAGAAGAGCAGACTTGGCTGGCAGGATATTGGAGGCGTCTGTGTGAGCTACGGGCCGGGCCTCGTTGGAGCGCTTCTGCTCGGCGTAGCCGCCGCCAAGACCATAGCTGCCGTACGGAGAATACCGCTGCTCGGCGTGAACCACCTGCACGGTCACATATACGCAAATTTCCTTGAATATCCCGATCTGCCGATGCCTGCGCTGTGTCTCCTGGTGTCAGGAGGCCACACTGCGCTGATTGTGATGCACAGCCACGGTGTTATGGAGCTGCTGGGAGAGACGAGAGACGATGCGGCAGGCGAATGCTTCGATAAAAGCGCCCGTATCCTGGGGCTGGCCTATCCTGGAGGGCCTGTTATCGATTCGATGGCCAGAGAAGGGAATCCGTCAGCAGTTCATTTCCCAAGGGCACTGTCTGAAGGAAGCTCACTCGAGTTCAGCTTCAGCGGTCTGAAGACGGCAGTCATGTACTTCGTCAGGTCAGGAGGCCTGAAGGAGCATTCCCTGAGCGATGTATGCGCCTCTCTGCAGAAAGCCATAGTTGATGTGCTGGTCAGGAAGACAGTTGCAGCTGCGAAAAGAACAGGGATCAGCACAGTGCTGATGGCTGGAGGAGTCGCATGCAACAGCTATCTGAGACAGGCCATGAAAACCGCAGCTGAGGCCAATGGCCTCGAGCTATTCCGCCCATCTCCCGTTCTCTGCACCGACAACGCGGCGATGATAGCCTGCGCAGCCCATCACATTTTTCAGCAGAGCCGGACTGGGTCCCCATTGACCCTTGATGTATGCCCTGGACTGGCAATCTGAGCAGAACGGCGCTGAAGTTCCAGAAGTGAAGGTCGGCGGCTATGCCTCCTTCAGGATCTTGATGAAGATCTCCACAATCATCGGATCGAACTGGGTTCCAGCATTCCTTTCCAGCTCCATGATCGCCTCCTCCTGCGAAAAGCCTTTTCTGTAAGGCCTGTCTGAGGTCATCGCGTCAAACGAGTCCGCAACGGCGATTATTCTCGCGGCGAGCGGTATTTCCTCACCTTTCAGATGGTAAGGATAGCCTTTGCCTGTGTATTTTTCATGGTGATGGAACATATATGGCAGAATTGTCCGGAACCTCTTGACCGGCTCCATAATCTTTGCTCCGTATGCCGGATGCTTCTGCATCTCTTCGAATTCTGATTCAGACAGCTTTCCAGGCTTATGGAGGATATCGTCCCTTATATGGATCTTTCCTATGTCGTGAAGAAGGGCGGCATACTGGATATAGTCTATCTCCTCCTGCGAGAGAGGCAGATGCTTGCAGATCCTGAGCGAATACTCGGTGACGCGCTGCGAATGCCCTCTCGTATAGGGATCCCTTGCATCGATGGCGTTGGCCAGCGCGGTGATCGATTCTACAAAAAGCTCATGCAGCTCCTGCAGAAGCCGGGAGTTCTCGAGCGCCACGGCGGCCTGGTTGGCCAGCATCATCAGCAGATCGACGCTCTCGCTCGAGAAGTTATCCTCGTCTTCCCTGTCACTGACATTCAGCACTCCAATCAGGTTGTCCTTAATCCTTATCGGAACAGAGATGGCCGACGGTATCTCGTGAGTCTCCTTCTCGCTCTTCTTGGACTCGGATTCCCTGATGCCTTTCAGCATGAGGCGCGGCCTGCCTTCCAGAGCGACTTTGCCGGCTATGCCTTCACCAAGTTTGGGCCTTGCAATCTTTACGATCTTCTTCGGAAGCCCGTAGGCGACTTCAATCGAGAGCTCCCCCTTTTCCTTGTCGAGCAGCATCAGGGAGCCTTTCTTTGCCTTCAGCAGCTTTCTCGCGCTCTTCAGCACCTCTGTGAGCACCCTCTTCTTCTCTGTCGATGAAGTGATGGTGGTTCCGATCTTGAAAAGTGCCTCCAGCTCACGGGCCTTCTGCTGCAGGGACAGGAAGAGGTTTGCGTTGTGTATGCCGCCTGCAGCCTTCGACGCCAGTATCTCGAGCATCTCCAGGTCATCTTCGGAGAAGTTGTCGACATCGTTCTTGCCGATGATGTTGAGGACTCCTATCACCCTGCCCTTTGTCTTCAGCGGCACACATATCGCCGATTTCGAATCTTTTTCCGGTTTGAATGATCTGGATGGCATGTCGGCGCCGGTTTTGAATCTGAGCTGCGGCTTCCCCGATACGGCAACCTCTCCTGAGAGACCTTCACCCAGCTTTATCTTTCTGTTCTTCATCATCTCGTTGTTGAGACCGCAGGCGACGAGCACCTTCATCTCGGCGTTCTCTTCATCCACGAGCATGACTGAGCCGGCCTGCGCGTTGAGCATTTTTATCGCGCTGTCCAGCACTATCTGAGACACCTTTTCCATCTTCAGAGTCGAGTTGACTGTATTCCCAATCTCATACAGCGCAGACATCCTGGTCACATACTGGGAAGACTGATAGCATTCTATGAAGAACTCGGCTATCACGTGGGCGCAGGTCCTTATTATACGCCGGGATTTCGCTTTCTTTACGACTGTCGAGCTCGAGTTCGCCTTCGCCTGAGCCTGTGCATCCTCACCTTCAGAGAGACCCTCTGCGGAATCGGACTGAAAAGGCCCTGCCAGAATATACGCTATGGGCTTTCTGTCCACGAGTATCTTCTCTGCCAGCAGTGTGCTGCTCCTGTAGCGGATTTCGTGAGCAGCATGAGACACATTCTCCTCGGAATTAGATAGAAGAGCTGGTATCTGATTGATGAAAACATTGTCGTGTATGTACTGATCGTAACACAAATCCAGACTGGACTTCTGTACATAGACAGCATTGCCTTCCTGATCTATCAGGGAGATCTGTATGCCTACAGTATCGCAGAAAGTCTCAATGAGTTCCTTCAGTGCGGTGAATTCTATTATCTCTGATATGTGCAGTGAAAAGTGCTTCGTATACATCAAAAGGTCCTTCTCTCAATTCTGCAAATGAACCGGAGCGGTATTCAGCAGGCACTCTCGCCACTCCCCCTCCGCTGGAGCCTGTTCCGTATCTCCTTCAGCACCGCGCACAGCGAAAGAACCACGCAGATGCCCAGAACAAAGCCAAGCCACAGCGGTATATTTCTGCCTGCAAGAAGCAGATATGTATATGGAGATAATCCGACTGCCACGGCGCTCCCGGCCCAGAGCAGCGTCAGATTCCTCTCTCTCTTTCCATGGCTTTTGACTGCAATGAACACAAAAACCCAGAACAGGATCACCTTGGCGGCATAAAGAGCTGCAAATACCCTCACATCGATGCCAAAATGTCTCTGCAATTCACCAGGTATTCCGCAGACGACCTCCATCTCCGACCTCTAAGAATATAATTGGCTTATTTCTCTTAAAACACTTCAACAGACCGATTTCGCTTTAAAAACGGCTCTGCACAGACGAATCATAAGAACACAACTTATAACTTCTCTCCTTTTCATCCTTTTCCCTCTACAACGTGGAAGGCAAAAGCGATATAATCCTGACACGATCGAATGCGCGTGCTGAAGGAATATGGCTGCAGATACTTGAACTTTTTACCATCATATATTAACGCTCAAAATTTTTGTAACATCAGGTTCACCTGCTCCTGGTGCCCAGGATAGATGGTGTTAATTATGCTCCTGAGTATAACGACATTAAAAGGAAAGACCTGCCCCCCGGGCAGACAGTTGCCATGCACGCTCCTTTTATCGAGATAACAAGCCGCCAGAACAAAAATATCCAGCAGACCTGTCTGCTTCACGACAGGAAGGCCAGAGCCGCCGAAAAGGCATGCATAGTCGAGGGGATGAAGATCCTGTCAGAGCTTTCGCCTGCCTCAAATCCCATCCGCATGCTCTTCGTCTCGAAGGACAGGCAGAAGGCGATCCCTGATTCTCTCACACCTCTTCTTTCTGCAGCCGGCCAGATCTTTGTCGTAGACAGTCACCTGATGGAGGCCATCTCCGGGACCGAGACGCCTGAGGGCTTTCTGGCCGTCGCAGAGGTGAAAGACAGCAGCGCGGAAGCTCCTGATATTTCAAGCATGTCGTTCATACTGATTCTCGACAGCATCAAAGACCCGGGCAACCTGGGGACAATCTTCAGAACATCATATGCCGCAGGAGTTTCGTCGCTCATACTGTTCGGCGGCAGCGTCGACGCATATAACGCAAAGACGATCAGGGCGTCGGCAGGCACAGTTTTCAAACTGCCCTTCTTCTCAGTATCGGAAGACAGGATATCGATCGTGCAGGACCTGAAAGTCATGGGGCTCAGAATTGCAGCATCTGTCATGCAGGGCGGTGAGAGATACTGGGGTTTCGATTACAGGCCTCCTCTTGCTTTCGTGCTGGGGAACGAGAGCCACGGCATATCGGAGAAACTGCTGTCCATCTGTGACTGCAAAGTCACTATTCCTATGGAGAACCCGATTGAATCGCTCAACATATCCACTTCTGCAGCGCTTCTCTGTTACAAATTCCTCGAGAAGAAAAACTGTGCGAAATGGTAATGTTTTTTTAAAGAAAAGTGCTTGCAAAATAGTATGTTCTATGTTATACTACTTTTTGTTGACGGTAAGCACTTACCTCCTCCCAAATCTCCAGGGGTAAACGCAAAAATTTAAATCAATTTTGCAGGAAAGAGGTGTTTTTATGACAGGTCCAGAGTTTTACTGGGAGATATTCAAAAACACTGGTTCCCCGACGGCATACTTGCTCTACAGAGATAACAAGGAGACCACCAGGGAAGAGGAAGATTCCCGGTAAGAAACTGTATCACTAACCTCGATATCTGAAATTTAATATAACCTTCATCACGCCTCGGCACGATGAAGGATTTTTTTTCTCTTCCAGTAGAATTATTCTATAGTGGTTGATCTTTATATAATCCTGTTTTTCCTCGCAGCAATGCTGGTCGCAGTATTCAGGGGAGTCATATCGGAGCTTTTCGATCTGCTGACCTGCTCACTTGGTCTCATCTTTACCCTTTCGGTGTTCGAGATACCTGGCAGGGCCCTGATCAGGGAGATGCGCGACAGCCCTGCAACCGCATATATCATCTCGTTCCTGCTGATATTCATACCTGTCGGGCTGCTCTTTGCCTCACTCGGGCTGAGGTTTTCGAAGTATGTAAAGGAGAGGATTCCTTCAGCAGCCTATTACGGGGCGGGAATACCGGTCTCGATAGTAAAATCGGCAGTAGTGGTCAGCTCTCTGCTGCTGCTGTTGTGGAGCGGCAATATCAGCCCCTCTCTGAAGGAGGACCTGCACAGATCCCTTATTGCAGAAAGGCTCAGCAGTTACAACACCATAATACTGGGCATCGTCAATACCGCAGCGCCTCCCGACATAGCCTCGAAGGTGAGGCGTGCAATAGAACAACAGGAGATGTATAAAAAAGAGAGAAGCACTATTAACTCATTTCATTTCATTCCAGCCGGAGGATCCTATGAAACACACTGTCATCATTATAATGCTGGCTCTGATTCTCTGCTCTCCATGCGCAGCAGCGACCAATTCGGAAGAGTATACATTATACAATGCCGGAATGGGAACGCTCATCTTCAGGGAGATCGCGATAATGGAGAGGGCAAATGACGTATTCAAGCAGTGGATAAGGGGAGAAAGTTCCAGACTGGATGCTGAGTTACAGCTCTCCGCGTATATATACATGCTCGATTCGATCCACGGGGAGATAACCGGTATAAAACCGCCCAGCGAGCTTTCAGCGCTTCACGCCGTCTATTCCGAGTCCTCATCGGCTCTGGAGCAGTCTGTCAAAAAGCACCTGGAGTTTGTCAGGAATAATGACCTCAAATCAGACAGGATAAGGGAAAAGATCAGGAGCCATCTGCTCGGGTATGTACAGGCAGTCTATGACAGCCAGATCAGGAACATGGAAAGCCAGCAGCGCTATCAGGAGCAGATGAAGCTCGAAAAGGAGCCGGATTCGATCAAGGCATATCTCGCCTGGAACAACAGCATCCTGAAGATAATGACCTCGCAGGCCGGCCTATCGAAAGAGATGGAGCTCATGCTCGTGAATCTCTCCACAGGCGGAATTGACATCGAGGAGGCGGAAAAGGAAGAAAAGGAGATCAGGGCAAAGGCCGAGACGCTCCGGCATCAGCTCGACGAGATCAGACCGGATTCTAAAGTCTCCGAGCTGCACAGGCAGTTTGTGCTCTCATACGACAGCTATCAGTCTTTTCATAGAATGCTGACAGATTATCTGGACAGCCCCACCAGGGAAAAGGCCGAAAAGCTGCAGGAGATAACGAGGCAGTCGAACAAGCTGAGCTTTGATTTCAACGAAGCCTGCTCCAGATATCTGAAGGAGCACAGCAGGCGCTGAATAGAGACTTTTCAGGCTGCTTTGACTCCAATGCCCATGAGCAAATTAAGAGAATTTTTCAAGATCAGATACAAACAAGGAGTGTAACAACGGGGGAGATGGAGATAATGCGGAGATGGAGAGGAATTTAGAATATAATGTTATATTACTTAAAAGGCAGACCTCTCAATTGCTTTACTCTCCCTGTCTCCTCCATCCCCACCTCTCCTTTATTACACCATGACAGGTTGAGTTATCCATAATTCTGTAACATTGGATTTGACTGCCGTTCTGCCATCCCACAGAGGCATATATGAAACTGCTCGATACTGTACGCAACGTCGTCGACAATCTCACTGCGCAGGGATACAGGGCCTTTTTCTATGGCTCCACAGCCAGGAGCCTGCTTCTCCGGTCTGAGCCTCTGATTTATTATATCCTCACAGATGCGGGGCTTGTCGAGCTGGCGCAGTGCATAGAGTCCCTCGAATATCCCGGGAAAGCCGGGTATGATGCATGCTGCAGGGAAGATGGGCTCTCATTCAGATTCAAGACCTCCTCCGCGTCCTTCGACGGTGATCTCTTCGATGCGCTTAGGAGAAGCCTGCCAAAGCATATGTATACTGTAGACACCTTTGTCTATGATCTGCAGCGCCAGGTCTTCTGCGATCCATGGTCAAATTACGAGCACATCCGCCGGAAGCTGTTATTTCCAACCTCCCACTTCAAAGAGCTATACGCAAAGGAGCCGGGAGGCATATTCGAAGCACTCGTGCTGTTCTCATCGTCCGGATTCGAGCTTTCAACTGAGCTGGTTGAACAGTGGAAGGAACTGAGTTTCAGGATGAAATGGGAGGAAAAGGACGAGATCAGGGAAGAGCTGAGCGTGATTATAACCTCCCCCAGGTCTTATGAGACCCTCGTCATGATGGAAGAACACGGGATTCTGAGAGAGATTGTGCCTGAGCTTGCGAAAGCGGAGAAGGCCCACCACGACAAGGAACATCACCCTGAAGGAAACGTGCTTCAGCATACTCTCGAGTGTTTCAGGCACATTGAGAAGCCAACGCTCGAGCTGGCTCTGGCCCTTCTGCTGCACGACATAGGGAAGCCTGACACAGCCTGTTACAAACGGAGCCTCAGCTTTCCAGGACACTCGAGAGTGGGAGCCCGTATCGCGAGAAATCAGCTCAGGATGATTGGTTACAGCGAGGAAATCATGGATCGCGTATATTTTCTGATTCTTTATCATCTTCTTGCCCATGAAATGAATAGAATGAATGAAAATGACAGGAAAAAGCTGATGGCGAACCCATTGTTCCCAGACCTCATGAAGCTCTTCAAGGCGGACATACTGAGCTGTTACGGCGATCTGACCCATTATCACAGAATACTGGCGCAGTACAACAAACACAAGAGAGCGTTTCAGCAGGAACATTGAACTCTTCAAATCGGGAAGGAGTTCTGCAGCAGAAAATCTAAATTATATGAAACAATCTATGCAGCACTCCATCTGAATCACTCGAGGTATCTCGATGAAATGTCCTGTTTGTCTTAATGTATTACCAGATGACGCAGTTTTTTGCAGCACCTGTCAGACAAAGATAAGCCGGGAGCCTTTGAATCCCTCACCGCCTCCCCCGCCGCCTCCGCCCCCGCCAAGGAGTGAAAAGCCCAGGCAGCATACGCAGGATCAGATATTGCTCGGAAGATATCAGATCGTCAGGCCTTTGAAAAAGGGCGGTATGGGGGCAATATATGAAGTTTTCGATGTAAGGCTCAAGAAGACCTGGGCTCTGAAGGAGATGATGGAGTTCTTCGTCAATGAGAATGACAGAGTGAAGGCGACAGAGCGGTTCGAAAGAGAGGCCACCATGCTTGCCTCTCTTTCCCATCCTAATCTGCCCAGAGTGATAGACTTCTTCGAAGAACACGGGCGCTTCTATCTCATAATGGACTTCATCGAAGGCGAGGATCTGCAGGCTCTTATCAAGAGCAGTCCGCAGGCCAGGGTGCCTGAAAAGACAGTGTTGAAGATCGCCATCAGCATTCTGAACATCCTCGAATACCTGCACAGCATGACGCCGCCGATAGTCTACCGCGATATAAAGCCTGCGAATGTCATGGTGAAGAAGAGCGATGGGAACATAATACTCATTGATTTTGGGATTGCCCGGTCCATTACTTCGGACGACACTCCGAAGACCGAGATAGGGACTGTCGGATACGCTCCGCCTGAGCAGTATTCAGGGCATCCGATACCTGTCTCCGACATCTATGCCCTTGGCGCGACGATGCACGAGCTGCTGTCAGGTCTGCCTCCCAGGATCCCCTTCCAGTTTCAGCCTCTCTGCGAAATAGTTCCAGATGTGGACCCGATGCTCGACAGGATAATCCTGAAGGCGCTCGAGCTGGAGCCGGAGCGGCGGTGGAAGAATGCAAGGGAGATGAGGGAAGTTCTCGAAGCGCTCTCGGCGCAGGCGGTCCAGCCATCACAGGCGGCAGTTCCTCCTGTCATAGCTCCGATGCTTTCACCGCATGCGAGCTTTCAGGATCGTCTGTCCCGCTTCGACGAGCGGGACGCCTCAACAAGATCGCTTCCCGGCATGGACAGCTCTGAGCTGCGTCCCCACGTACAGACTGCGGCAATTCCGGGCATCGATTCATCAAGACAGACTCAGGCGAGGGAAGATACCTCTTCTTCCAGGCTGAGCCAGACCATTCAGGATTCACAGCTGTCTCAGTCAAGCCACAGAACACCTCTTGACATACCATCGCAGCTCCACGGCGAGGGAGTATCTTTCGTGGCTTCATCCGGCGGCGACCAGACACTTACCAGCGGCTCCACGTCACAGCTCTCGGCGGACAAGCAGAGCTCACTGCAGAAGCTGCTCCAGTATACAAAGCGGTTCAGGGACAGAAAGGTCGTGAAATGCCACAGGGAGAGGATCTCATGCTTTAAATTCTACACTCAGAAGGAGATGATCATAACTGCATCTCCGAATGAGGGGATCAAGCTTCTCGAGATACCTGGCGGCAGAGAACTGTCAGTATTTGCAGATCGGGACAGGGGTATCAGCTCGGCATCGCTCTCATCAGACGGAAGGCTCATAGCGTACAGCGCGCTGCCCAGAAAAGTCCCCATAATGGATCTCAAATCGAAGCTCAAGATCTCAGAGTTCGAAAAGTTCGACACAGAGCCGAGGGTCATCGAGTTTCACCCAAAGGACAGCGTGCTCGTGATGGGCTGTGAGGACGGGGAGATCTTTGTGTACAACTATTCTTCCCAGAACTACTCGAGGCTGAAATACTACAAGCTGGAGCTCACCGCCCTTGCGATCTCAGGCGACGGGAGCTTCCTGGTGACCGGACACATCGACGGGACGATCAACATATGGGATTTCCCGCAGAAGAAGCTGCTGAAGACTCTTAAACGCCACGACAGCACGATAACCTACCTCGCCTTCGCGCCGAACAACAAGATCCTGGCCTCCAGCTCTTCAGACGGCATAATACATCTGTGGAGCTGCCAGAAGCTGATACAGATAAAGACTCTGAAGAGCAATACCGGAGGCATCACATCAGTGGCGTTCGTACACGACAACCCGTATATATGCTCTTCATCGGAGGACAGGACAATCCGTTTCTGGGATCTTCCTGATGGGGAGCTGAATGTCATAATGGAGAAGATGCCGGAGCCGGTTACGCAGATCGGATACGGCGTCTATAGCTTTTCGAGCTTCTTTGCGGCGGCTCTCGGCAATGGCGAGATCGTCACCTGGACTCTCTGAAAGAGACCCTGCCGCCCTTCCCGAACTCCTTCAACTCGAGCCTTAACGTCCTCGCAGGCCTTGCGTCTCTCTCATTAAAATCGAGGGCCACGATACCGACCTGGTCTGCAAACCAGAGATTCCCTTCGAGTTTATCCCTGTCTCTGAAAGCCATGTGAAGGGCCTGATAGTCTCCGGCAGGCACTTTGATCTCTTCGAGCTTCTTCGCCTCCAGACTCAATGCTCTGCCCATGAAGGAGACATCCCATTTATCGTCGAGCTTCACCGTCCCGGGGAAAAGAAGGATGTCCCTGTCGCCGTCACGGCAGAAGATCTTTCCATCTGTCTTCCTGAGCAGGAGTCTTGCATAGATCGAGCCTTCGATGGAGATCGCCGCACTCATGTAAGTAAGGCCGCCAGCGCTCTCTACTCCCTCTACAGCGAGCACATGATTCGATACAGGAAGCTTTATCTCAGCCGAGGCGACTTTTGATGTGTAGACTCCTGAATAAACCCAGCGCATGTCCCTGTCAAGGGGGAAACTGACAGTCACCTGTCTGCGGCCGCATCCTGGAATCGTAAATATCGCCAGCAGCACAAGCGCTGTCAGCAATGCACTGATTCTTGTCGCAGAGAATCCTGTCATTGAGATACACCACCCCGATTATTGTTCGAGAAGCTATAGCTGGACGCCTCCAGGCGCGTTCTGCGGCTCAGGCTCGGGCTGAGGCTCTCTCGGCGCGCTAGGTATCTGGATCACCTTCGGTGCAGGCTCTGCAGAAGACCTTGGGATCTCTATGGCTCTCGGCTTTTCTATCACCTCGGGCGGCTTGGGGATCTCAATAGCCTTGGGCCTGTAAATCGGCTGCGCGGCTGTTGTGCCGGAAGAGCCGGAACTGGCCGGCTGAGAAATGGGCCTTGGCTCCCCTTCGCTTCTTCTCTTCTCCCCGGCCTGCGGGGAGACAGGAGCAGGATTCCCTCTCACAGGAGACGCCAGTTCCTTGTCAGGTCGCCTGTCTTTTCTCTCATACCTTATGGGGCCGTGCTTTGAACAGAAGCGCATCGGGACCTCCCCCGGCCTGTAGAACTTCTTGACAGTGTTGGGGCAAGACCCTGTCGCCCTCTGGTTCGTCTCGGCGCACATCACCACACCTATCTCACCCTTACCTGTCATCGCGAATATGAGCTTCTTCTCTTTGGCGAGCGCTTTCTTCATGAATCTGCTCCAGATCGGCGCAGGCAGGTCTCCGCCGTAGACGTGGTTCATCTGCATGTAGTCATCGTTGCCGGTCCATACTGCCGTTGACAGCTGAGGAGTGAAGCCCACAAACCAGGCGTCTCTGAACTCATCTGTGGTCCCTGTCTTGCCTGCTGCTTCTCTTCCTATCTGAGCGGCCGTTCCTGTTCCGCCTTCAATGACAGTTTTCATTATCTCGGTCATCGTATATGCCGTTGACTCAGGGAGCACGTCCTCTGCCTGGGGCCATCTGTGATCTTCGATCACGTTGCCCTGCGAATCCATTATCATCTTTATCGCTGTCGGCTCGCATCTGACACCGCTGTTGGCAATCACTCCATACGCCGAAGCCATGTCGAGTGGCGTTACGACGCTGCTGCCGAGACCGATCGAAAGATGATGTTCGATAGGATCCTTGAGGCCCATGCGGTGTGAGTAATCGATGACCTTGTCAATCCCGACCTTGTCGAGGACCTTTACAGCGCATATGTTTCTGGACCATTTCACAGCATCCCTGAACGTCATCGTCCCCCTGAAGTTCCTGTCGCAGTTGCCAGGCGACCAGATCACCCCCGGCGCTGTCTGATAGCTCACAGGACTGTCGTCGACGAGCGAGTCTGGAGAGTATCCGCTGTCAATTGCGGCCGTGTAAATGAATACCTTGAACGATGAGCCTGGCTGCCTCCTGGCCTGCCAGGCCCTGTTGAACTGATTCTTCTCAGTATATTTCAGGCCTCCGACCATGCACTTGATATATCCGTTCCTCGGGTCCACAGATACCAGTGCTCCAGTCGTGGCGTTCATGCCCTGATTCTTCGCCATGTCGAGCCCCCATACGAGAGCCTCATGGGCATCCTTCTGCATCGATATATCCAGCGTCGTGTAAATCTTGAGCCCGCCTCTGTAAAGCAGATCATCAGTATACTTCTGCGAGAGCTGTTTGAGTACGTATGATGTAAAATACGGATATTGAAGCTGTTGAAACTCAGAGCGGTGAGGCGCGTATGCGAGCTTCTGCTCCGCCGCGTCGGAGGCCTGCTTCTCCGTTATATATCCGCACTCGACCATCCTTCTGAGAACCATCTTCTGTCTTGCCCTGCCCTTTTCCTCATTGACGAAAGGCGAATAGACGCTGGGAGCCGGTGGGAGCCCTGCAATCATTGCGCACTCAGGAAGGGTGAGCTCTCTGGCGTGCTTTCCGAAGTAAGTCTGCGCCGCTGCTTCGATGCCGTAGGCGCCGCCTCCGAAATATATCTGGTTGAAGTACAGCTCCAGTATCTCCTTCTTTGTGAACCGCCTTTCAATCTGAACGGCCAGTATCACTTCCTGGATCTTGCGGTGCACGCTCTTCTTAGGGTGAAGGAAGATATTCCTGGCCAGCTGTTGCGTGATCGTGCTGGCTCCCTGAGAGGCCCCGCCTCCCTTGTAATCCTCGACTGCCGCGCGGATGATTCCCTTGGGGTCTATCCCCCTGTGCTGATAGAAGCGTGAATCCTCGATTGCCAGCATGGCGTTCTGCATATTCTGAGGTATATCCTCAATCGGAACCCAGAACCTGTTCTCTTTGAAGAGGACTCCAATCGGCTTACCGTCCGACGAGAAAATTCGTGAAGTCTCACTTGGCTCGAACTTCGTGAGCTTCTCCACATCAGGAAGGCCCTTGGAGCAGCTGGTGATGATGGCGAGCGCCACTCCAAATACAAATATGGCCACAAACAGAGAGGAAAGCAGGAAAAAGAGGAACACTTTGATCAGTATGCGGTTCTTCCCTTTCTTTTCACCTGTCATTTTTCTTCACCTCATCAGTAGTTATTGCACCGAGTATGCCGTTCACAAAACGGCCTGAATCCTTGTCTCCGAATATCTTGGCCAGTTCCACGGCCTCATCTATCGACACATTCCTGGGGATATCATCTCTGTACATCATCTCGTAGAGCGCCATCCTGAGAATGTTGAGCTCCACCCTGGCCACCCGCTCGATGTCCCAGTTCTTTATCTTCTCCACTATAGATGAGTCGAGCTCGGAAAGGTGTGCGAGAATGCCATTAAAATTATCGGATATAAAGGCCCGGAATTTTTCATCGTCGAGCCAGGCAGCCGCGTTCTCCTTCTCAGCAGATACAGGGGAGCCTGTCGTTCTGAGGCTTCGGAGGAACGCCTCCTTCTCCTTTTTCTGCTGATCCTGCAATGTAAGGATTGTCAGTATCTCTGCGTCGAGATCATCGAGAACATTGCCGAGCGCCAGAACAGGATCGATATTGCCGACATCGACCTGAAAGATGGCGCCGAGCAGCAGAACACGGGCAAGAGTCCTTTTCCTCACAGATGCTCCTTACTTCACAAGACTCAATATTGAATCGAGACAGCTTTCCACGAATGCCGTATGGATCTCTCCCTCCCTGAATGACGGGCTTTTGAGTATCTTCTTGTGAAACGGCAGGGTGGTCTTGATACCTGTTATCACAGTCTCATCGAGCGCCCTGTACATTCTCGCGATGGCTTCGTTCCTGTCTTTTCCGCGGGTGATGAGCTTGGCCAGAAGCGAGTCATAATAGGGCTGGACAACAGAGCCGTGGCGTATGTGGCTGTCGACACGGACGCCGGGACCTCCCGGAAAATGTAGTGTGCTGATTGTTCCGGTGGAAGGGGCGAAGGACTTTTCCGGATCTTCGGCGTTAATCCTGCATTCGATGCTGTGACCTGAGATGCAGATGTCGCCCTGGGTCATCTTCAGCCTCTCTCCGCAGGCCATCCGGATCTGCTCCTTTACCAGATCGATATCTGTGACCATCTCTGTCACAGGATGCTCAACCTGAATCCTCGTATTCATCTCGATAAAATAGAAGAAACCGGACTCCAGATCAAGCAGGAACTCAACAGTGCCCACACCTGTATAACCGGTCTTCTGGGCACCTTTCACCGCTGCATCGCCCATATCTTTTCTCAGTTTTTTGCTAACCGCTCCGGATGGAGATTCTTCAATCAGCTTCTGATTCCTTCTCTGGACTGAGCAGTCCCTTTCTCCGAGATGGACTACAGAGCCGTGTTCATCTGCCAGGATCTGGAATTCGATATGCCTCGAGCGCTGTATATACTTTTCGACATAGATCCTGTCATCGCCGAACGAGCTCTTCGCCTCGGCCCTCGCAGTGGCTATGTACTTCTGCAGCTCCTCCTCGCTGTGCGCCACTCTCATACCCTTTCCTCCGCCGCCGGACGTGGCCTTGATTATCAGCGGAAAGCCCACCGACTTTGCAAAGTCGAGCGCCTCTTTCGGATTCTGGATATCGCGGGTGCCCGGTACGATGGGGATCCCCAGGCCGTCCATGGTCTCCCTGGCCCTCGACTTGTCGCCCATCAGTGCCATCGAGTGAACAGGCGGACCAATGAACTTGATCGAATGCCCCTCACAGATTTCTGCGAAGCTTATGTTCTCTGCAAGGAGACCGTATCCGGGGTGTATCGCGTCTGCCCTGCTGATAATCGCCGCGCTCATTATGTTGTGCATGTTCAGATAGCTGTTGATAACCTGAGCAGGACCGACACAGTATGCCTCATCTGCCATACTGACGTGCAGCGAGTCCCTGTCGACATCGGAGTAAATGGCTACAGTGGCAATTCCGAGCTCCCTGCAGGCCCTTATCACCCTCAGTGCGATCTCTCCCCTGTTTGCAATGAGAACTTTTTTAAACATAGGATACTCCTGTATTTACTTGCAATCTGGGTCAGGAATTTACGTCTATGAGCATCAGGCGCTGGCCGTAGTCGACCCTGCCGTTCTCCTCAACGAGAATCTCCTTGACCTTCCCGCTCGTTGCGCAGAGCACTTCGTGCATGAGCTTCATGGACTCTATATAGCCCACCACCTGGCCCTGGAATATGGCCTGACCTTTTTCAACGAGCGGAGCTTCAAAAGGCGTGGACGCCCTGTGAAATATTCCCACCAGATGCGATGAGATCGTGGTTGAATCATCTCTTATCTCATCCCTGCAGACAGGGTCGGCTGACGCAGCGGCTCCCTGAGAGGCAGGCAGCCTTATGGCGATCTTCAGCTCGCCTGACTCCACCTTGAGCTCTCCTATGCTCCTCCCCCTTGCAATCTCGATCACTTCCCTGAGGGTCGTTCCTATGACCCTCTTCATTATCTTCTCATCTTTCGTGTCCATGAGGTCTGTCTCCCCTCTGCTTTCGTTCTGCAGTAACCACTCTTGGAAAGCCTGCAAGATCGCTGTATTGTTCAACATCCGTATAATCGGAAGACTCGAAGAGAGCAAGAATCCTGTCGAGCGCCCGCGGATTTATCTCGATGGAGATAAAGCCATTCTCCTTCAGATAGAGTCCGGCGCCCTCGATAATCCTTCTCGATATCATCGTGCCGCCCTCATCGGTCCACAGAGCAGCGGACGGCTCGAAGTCCCTCACACTCACAGGAAGCTCTGATATCTCGTCAACCGAGATATACGGGGGGTTCGATATTATGGCGTCAAAGGACCCGCGCTCGTCATCAGACAGGGCATCGTACAGATCGCCGGTCCTGACCTCTATCACTCGGGCAAGCCCATGCAATGCAATATTGCCCCGCGCGATTTCAGCGGCTCCGGGTGAGATGTCCGTAGCCAGGATATGACAATTCCCGAGATACTTTTCGAGCGCCACGGCTATGCAGCCGCTACCGGTCCCGATCTCGAGTATCCTCGGGGAGGCAATTCCCTTCCGGAGAATACGCTCTATGACTTTCTCGACAAGCGTCTCAGTTTCAGCACGCGGTATCAGACAGTCCTTTGAAACACTGAAGACCAGGGACATGAACTCCCTCTGTCCTGTGATATATGATACAGGAACGCCTCTCAGCCTTTCTTTCAGCGCTTCCATATATCTTTCATACTGAGCCGGAGACAATATCCTGTCTGAATGGATATGTAATTCGGTCCTCGTCATCTCCAGCACTTTTCCCAGAATCAGCTCCGAATCGAGAGATGGCGTGGATGTGATGGCTCCGCCGAGCATGTACCTTCCCATCGCGGTTGCCCATCCTATTGTCTTGCACACTCTGTCACAGTCTGTCATCGAATACCCCGAAGTCACAGCTCTGTCACCCCTGTATCGCCGTCTGCTTGCTGTATGATGCCAGAGCGTCCAGAAGCTCGTCGATCTCGCCTTCGAGCACGAACTCGAGGTTGTGCAGGGTGAAGCCTATCCTGTGATCTGTGATGCGGCTCTGCGGGAAGTTGTATGTCCTGATCTTCTCACTCCTGTCTCCTGACCCGACCTGAAGTTTTCTGGCCAGCGCTATCTCTTTCTCCTGTGAGATCTGCTGCTGCTCGAGAAGCTTGGCGCGCAGGATGCGCATCGCCTTCTCCCTGTTCTGATGCTGTGATCGCTCATCCTGGCAGGCGACCACTATATTCGTGGGGAGATGGGTTATCCTGACCGCCGAATCGGTCTTATTGACGTGCTGGCCTCCTGCACCGGACGATCTGTAAGTATCTATTCTCAGATCATTGGGATTTATCTGGATCTCGACCTCTTCAGGCTCTACGAGCACAGCCACAGTGACTGTCGAAGTGTGAATCCTCCCGCTCGCCTCGGTGGCCGGAACGCGCTGGACCCTGTGAACGCCGCTCTCATATTTGAGCCTTGAATACACTCCCTTTCCGGCTATGGAGAATACGACCTCCTTGTAACCGCCCAGCCCAGTCTCATTCGAGCTCCAGAGCTCGACCTTCCAGTGCCTCTTCTCGGCGTATTTGCCGTACATCCTGAACAGCTCTCCGGCGAACAGCGCGGCTTCCTCACCGCCTGCGCCTGCCCGGATTTCCATGATGATATCCTTCTCGTCGTTGGGATCCTTCGGAATGAGCATGAACATCAGCTTTTCCTTTTCGCCTTCGAGCTTCTTCTCCATCTCCGCTATCTCTGAAGCTATGAAATCCCTGAGCTCCCTGTCTTCCTCCTGTTTAACCATCATGCGGCTTTCCTCGAGGTCGCGGCCGATCTTCCTGTAATTACGGTAAGTTGTCACGATCTCCTCTATGTCAGAGCGCTCCTTGGCTATCTCTCTGTAGCGGGCCTGATCGCTGATGACTTCTGAGTCACAGAGCATCCTGTTCAGCTCTTCGTATCGCTTTTCTATCTCGTCAAGTCTCTTTTCCAAGTACTACCCCTCCTGTATCAATTGAGAGAAGCGCGTCTGCATCTCTCACACGCCGTCATCTTTCAATACAATCTGCACGTCATGAGTATTTCAGCGGCAGCTCCTCTACCTGCATTATCTTTTCAGGCTTCCTGGGCAGCTCGTGGCACTGGCGGCATCTGGCCTCGTATTTTTCCGAGGCGCCTACCAGTATCGTCGGGCTGTCATAGTCAGCGGGTTTGCCGTTTATCATCCTCTGGGAGCGGCAGGCGTTCTCACCACATACCATGCAGATCGCCCTCAGCTTGTCGACTGTTTCGGCCTTCGCCATCAACTGGGGAACCGAACCGAAAGGCTCTCCCTTGAAATCCAGGTCGAGCCCCGCGACGATGACCTTCAGGCCTCTGTTGGCAAGCCTTTCACAGACATCGACTATCTCCTCAGAGAAAAACTGGACCTCGTCAATCGCTGCCACCTGTGTGTCAGACTCGAGATACTCGAAGATCTCATACGGATGCGTGACCGGGATGGCCTGAATCTTGAATCCGCTGTGTGAGACTACCTGGAGCACTCCGAATCTGTTGTCGAGAGAAGGTTTGAAAACCTGCACATTGAGCTGTGCGATCTGGGCGCGCTTAATCCTTCTTATGAGCTCCTCGCTCTTTCCGCTGAACATGCTCCCGCATATGACTTCAAGAGAACCTCTGATATGCATGGAAGAATCCCCTCCTACCTTCTGATTCTGGACATCCTCTCGAAACATTTCTGATCCTTCTGCGGACATGCTCCATCGAGACAGGCCGGGCCGGCCTTCTCGAAGATGAGAGGAGCCGCTTTTGAAACTGCCCTGAGCATTGCATATGCGAGCTTCCTTATCTCCCACTGTGCTTTCTTGCAGCACCTGATGCTGAAGAAGTGCAGAAGCTCCCTGGCGTTCATCGTGACCAGCATGCTCGTGCCCATGGCCGACGGAAGCACATATCTGGCATCCTCTGAGGGGATGCCTGCCTCGAGCAGCTCAAGATAAAGGCTCTGCGATGCCTTCATGTTCTCCTCGAATCTCAGGCGGAGCGCCTCGTTATCGCGTATGCGCGGAGGTATAATGAAAGGGCTCGAGTCCTTCATCTTCACGTAGCGCTGGCTCTGCTGCGAGTATGAAGCGACTCTGTGCCTCACGAGCTGATGGCTCGTCACTCTGGAGATCCCGTCGATGGCGAATGTGAACACGGCGTGCTCAAGCACCGAATGATGGCCCTTGTCCACGCACTCGCCTATCCGCTTCTTAATCCTGTCATCCTTGATAGACGCCATGATCTCTCCTGCCCCTTCAGAGGAATAGCAGACCCGGGCAGCTACTGCCGCCAGTCTGTCTGGCATGGGAGTATGGCTGATCAGCTGTATATTCACTGCAGCACCTTTTTCATCTGATTTATTTTGTGCAGGATACACAAAGAAGGAGAGCAGAAGCCCTCCTTCTCTGCATCAAAACACTCTCTGTTACTTACTCGTCCTTATCTTTGAGACCGTATCTCTGACGGAACTTTTCAACCTGGCCCTCTTTACCGGTAAAAGACTTCTGCTTGCCTGTGTAAAAAGGATGGCACGCTGAGCATATCTCGACCTTCAGAGTCTTGCGGGTGGAATAAGTCGTGAAGCTGGCGCCACATGAGCAGGTCACCGTCGTCTCATGCCAGGCCGGATGTATCTTCTCTTTCATACAACACCTCTATTCATCTAATCTGCTTCATCGCTGTGAGTCTGAATAAACATAACGTATTATAGCACACTCGATCCTGTTTGGCAATATTTTTTCGCGCATAAAATTTACCGCCCTGTCATAGACACTGTATCGAAATCGTCGGTTCAGGCAGCGCAGGCACGGGGGCCTGCTGATAATTCTGATAATGCGCAGGCACGGGGGCCTGCGCCTACTAACTGTGGGGTAATTTGCAACGGTGTTTGTACTTTTCGTATATTTCGTTGAATTCCTTGTGGTTTTTCCTGAAAACCTCGAGGACCTTCGGGTCGAAATGCTCCGGCATGGTTCTTCCATCGCCTTCGGTGAGGATCCTGTAGACATCCTTGTGATCTGAAGGCGGCTTGTACGGTCTGACGCTTCGCAGCGAGTCATATTGATCGGCCAGTATCAGTATGCGGCCCTCGAGCGGTATGTCCTCGCCCTTCAACCCCTGGGGATATCCGCTTCCATCCCACCGCTCGTGGTGAGTCAGCGCTATCCTCTCGGCCACCTGCAGAAAAGTTGACGAAGAGCCGTGCAGGATCCTGGCTCCTATTACTGTATGGGTCTTGATCAGGGCAAACTCCTCGAAGTTGAGCTTTGCAGGCTTCAGCAGGATTTCTGACGGGATCCCCACTTTGCCTATGTCGTGCATATGGCTTGCGTATGACAGAGCCTCCACGGCCTTGTCAGACCACCCGATGGCCGTGGCAATGAGTTTGCAGTAATGGCGTATCCTCAGGATGTGTGACGCCGTTCCTTCGTCCTTGTACTCGGCTACAATCGTGAGCCTGTATATCGTGTCCAGATAGCTGTCCTTCAGCTTGTCCCGGGACATGCCGAGCTCCTGCATCGTCTCCTTCAGCTGGCTCGTCTTCTTCTTGACCTCCTGCTCGAGAATCTCGTTGTGCAGTTTGAGAAAATCCTCGAACTCCTTGATCTTGAGCAGATTCTTCGTCCTCACGTTCAGCTCTGTGATGTCAAAAGGCTTTGTCAGAAAATCGTTGGCTCCGGCCTCGAGGCTTTTGATCTTCGATTCCCTGTCTTCCAGCCCGGTGATCATAACGACAGGGACATTCCTCGTTAGAAGATCCTCTCTCAGCTTTTTCAGAGTATCGACGCCGTTCAGACCGGGCATCAGGATGTCGAGAAATATCAGATCAGGGTGGAACACCTTAGTCTTCTCAAGGGCCTCGTATCCGTCGCGGGCTGTCTCGTGTATGAACCCGTTGGTCTCCATCACTGATGAGATAAGCTTGAGGTTCCTTTCTTCATCATCTACTATGAGTATTCTGGGCTTTGCGACCTTTTCCATGGAGACACCTCTAACTGTAGTGTGGAGAATAATGCTTTATATATGTTTCCCTTGTTCGCCCAAAATCGGGGCGTTCCTTCTCAATTGGTAACTTTGTCGTAAATGTGATCGCCGCATTCCGGAGCCCGGCGCTAACCTCCTGCTCCATGTTCCTGATTCACGCTGAATAGAAACGATTCATCGCCACGGGCGGAGTGGCAGGAGGATTATATGAAAGGATTCTTGAATCCATAGTTGCTGTCCCAAGCATAAATCTTACAGCAAGGTGAGCCGATGATAGAACCCCTTCAGCCCGGAAGCACCATCAGGGATGGTGAATACGAGATAACGAAGCTACTGGGGAAAAGTAACTATTCACACATATATATAGCCAAGAATACGGCGCACAACAAGAGCTACCTGATGAAGGAGCTCTTCCTCGGAGAGACAGGCGATGCACTCGAAGACTGCAAGGCCCACTTCCTCAAAGTCGCGGAGAGCATCGCCTCGCTCAATCACAAGAATCTGCTCCGAATAGTCAACTATTTCGTTATAGATGACAGGTTTTTCATACTCAGGGAGTTCATCGAGGGAAAGACCTTCGAAGATGTCCTCAAAAAGGGCCGCAAGTCCTTCAATGAAACACAGATAAAGACCTGGATCATGCAGATCTTCGAGACATTTCAGTACCTTCACGACCGCGAGCCGCCCATATATTTCGGTCCGCTCAAAGCCACGAACCTTCTCATAACGCCCATGGGGCGGGTTCGCTTTCTCGACTTCGGCATAGACCGCTTCTTTCCGGAGCGCACCAGAAAAGAGATCCTCGCCCAGATGACGCCGGGCTTCGTGCCTCCTGAGCTGGGCCAGGATGATGTCTCAGGAGTCCGAAGCGATATCTATGTACTCGGCACCATTATATATTATATGCTGACCGGAAGGACGCCTGGAGAGAGCCTTGATTTTTCCGTGGAGGAAGGCTCCCTGAAGACCGTTGTACAGAAATACGAGCCTGCAGTGAGAAAGGCGCTGAGCAGCGAGCCTGAAGCCCGGTTCGATTATATCGAGGATTTCAAGAACGCGCTGCTGTCAGGTGAGGTGAGAGGTCCGGAAGGCCCTCCTGAGATGATAACATCGATCAAGGAGCTCGAGATAAATAACGCCCGCCCCAACGAAGAGATCCAGGGCAAGATACATATAATGAACATAGGAGGGGGCAGACTCGCAGGGAGGACATGGGTTGACTGTAACTGGCTCTCCCTTTCCACACAGGTATTTGACGGGAATGATCTCTATATCGGTTACACTGTCAATACTCACAACATGGCGCCGAGTGTCCAGCACAGCGGTAACATATTCATAAAATCCAGGACAGGAGAGAAAGTCATACCGGTCAGAATAACTGTCGAGTCTGAGGGAGTGCTGAACATGCCCGGGCCTGCAGTCTTCCTGATTCTGTTTCTATTCCCTCTGTTGTATGGGATATTCCAGTTCTATTATCTCAACTCAACGCTGGGCGCTGTTCTTCACAATATACAGTCTCAGATTCCAGCCGACATATCCGAAAAGAACCTCTTCACGGCGCCATCACAGATCCTGAGCGGTATCGAGCTCCCGCAGCCTCTGCTGTACAGGCTGAGCTTCAACAACTTCCTTCTGTATCTGTTCCCATGGACATGCTGTTTTTTTTCATTCCTGTTCTACAGCAAGCTCAAGATTCCGATCAGGAAGCAGTTCTTATCCGTCTATCTTCTCGCACTCGTCGTCCCGGCAATATGGCTGGCAGTGATGTTCTCTCTGCACTGGCCCTGCCTGCCCAATAGAGAGCATCTGATCTTCCTTAACCATCATTCCCTGTCACTCATCAACCTGGACCTTCTCCTGCTGCCTTACGTGCTGATAATGTGCCTCTCCATCATCTACTATGCAGTGAGATCAACTGAAAGCGTATCACATTTCTATACGGTGAGGACGTCGATAGACTATGTGGTATCCACAATGATCTCGCTGGCGTACCTGGTATATTTTGTCTACGTGATGTTTTTCCTGAAGACTCCCGTGTTCTGACCGGAGTCTCACTTCTTTGCCCCATCGGCTGCAGTGATTCCCTTCCTTCCGAGGGCCAGTATGTATTCGTGGCTCAGCGATGCGATCCCCCAGGCTGCAATGCCGATTGCGAGACCTGTCAGAATATGGATGAGGAGAAGAAGCGAGATGACACAGGAAGCATTGCAGTGCAGGCAGAGCCTGATTCCGCTGACAAGCCTCTCTATGACCGACAGAGAGCCCGCTCCTCCGAAGATCATGTAAGACAGCAGCGGATAGACAATTGTAAATGCGTTTGCAGCTGCCCCGGAAAAAAGGCATGCCGTCCTGCCGGGCTTTATCATCATGAAGACAGACTCTACGATGGCTGCCTCTGCGAATATGGCTATGGCAGGCATCAGTTTGTCTCCGCCAGCATACATGAGCTTCAGCAGCGAAGTTATGAAGCCTGTCATCACGATCACCCCGGCTCTCGGGATGAGCTTTCTCACAAGGAAGTAGAGGGTCAGGTTGAAGAGGAGCAATATTGTTCCGGTAAACGGTGCTTTGACGATGTGGAGAAGAGTTCCCAGGCCTATCTCTATCACGCCGTTGGTCGCGGACAGGACCCCTATCAGTGTAAGTTCACGTGTCGAGTATCTCAACGCTCGCCTCCTTCAATGACGGAGATCTTCGCATCGTGAATCACATTGAAGAGAAGGCTGCCCATCTGATTGACATCGTACGGCTTCACGAGAAAGCCCTTGAAGCCCAGCCTGTCAAGATCCGAGATGGCTGAATCTTCAGGATATCCGCTCGAAGCTATCGCCGTAACATTCGGGTCGAGCTTTCTGAGGAGTCCTATGCACTCCTTTCCTCCCATACCGCCTGAAACAGTGAGGTCCAGGATCACCGCATCAAAAGCTCTGTTCTCCGCCATCGCCGAGGAGTATCTGTCAACGGCTTCACTCCCTTCGTTGACACAGACCACGTCATAGCCGAGGCGCGTCAGTATGCGCCTCGCACTGGCTCTTACGACCTCCTTGTCGTCGAGGAACAGCACCCTCCTGCCTGAAATCTTCACTGTCTCCGCTTTATTGACATCGTCTTTAACATTCAGCTCACGATGTGAGGCTGGGACGAAGATGGTGACAACAGTCCCCTTTCCAATCTCCGATTCCACGTCTATGTGCCCTCCATGCCTCTTCACAATGGAGAAGCAGATGGCAAGTCCCATGCCCTTTCCAGGCTGCTTCGTAGAGTAGTACGGGTCAAAAAGCTGATGCAGGTTTTCCCTGGGGATGCCCGGGCCTGAGTCGGCTATCTCAATCCTTACATATCTGCCTTCCGCGAGGGAGCTGTTATTGCTCTCGAGCTGATAGTTCTCAGCCTTGACTCTGATCACACCAGCTCCTCCCATGGCTTCGGCTGCGTTCAGGATCACGTTGCTGATGACCTGATTCATCTGATCTATGTCCACCTCCACAGGCCACAGCGAAGAATGCAGCTCAAACTCACATGTGGCAGATGAGCCCTTCAGCGCAAATTCGGCGGATTCCTCGATCAGCTCCTTTATCGATGCCGTCTCCTTGACAGGCGAGCCGCCCTTTGAGAAGATCATCAGCTTCTGCGCAAGATCCCTGGCCCTGAGGGAAGCCTTTTCGGCTTCATTGAGGCATTCATACATGTCGCCTGAGCCTTCTGTAAACATCTTTACCAGAGAAATGTTTCCGAGCACTGCGGTCAACACGTTGTTGAACTCGTGGGCGATGCCGCCGGCCAGCCGGCCTACAGACTCGAGCTTCTGCATCTTGAGGAGGCCAGACTGGATCCTCCTCTCTTCAGAGATGTCCTTGAATACTACAACAGCGCCCATGATCTGCTTCTCTTCAGATTCATTGCGCGTGATCTTGAAGTCCACCGGGATCGCCTCTCCGTCAGGCTTGCAGAGCAATGTCTCAAATTCCGACTGGATCGCTTTTCCATCCCTTATCACCTTCAGGACAGGGTTCTCGCCAGAGTCCTCTCCCTTTTCCGGCCTGCAGATGAAGATCCTGTCAATCGGCTCTCCGATGAGCCTGTTCTTCGAGATGCCGAGTATTTTCTCCGCGACGGGGTTCGCCAGAACAATCCTCCCCTGCCGGTCCGTCGCAATCAGGCCGTCACCAATGCTGTTCATCGTTATGGAGAGCCACTCTTCCTTCTCTTTCAGAATCCTCTCCATCTTCGCCTTGTAAAGAACCATCTCGACTACCGTCTTCAGCTCCCTGTCCTGGTAAGGCTTTATCAGATATCCGAAAGGCTCGGTCTTTTTAGCCTGCTCGATTAGCCTGTCATCAGAATATGAGGTCAGGAAGATGACAGGAACCCCGTAGAGTGTGTGGATCTGACTGGAAGTCTCTATGCCGTCAAGCTGCCCTTTAAGCATTATGTCCATAAGCACGAGGTCCGGCAAATCCCTGCTGAAGCGCTCGAGGGCGGATTCGCCTGACGATTCTATGGAAAGCACCTCATATCCGTAGAGCTGGAGTGTTTTCTTTATGTCGTGAGCAACTATTGACTCGTCTTCCACTATCATTATGCGGGGCTTCGCTTCACAGGCTGCTTTGTGAGATGCTGCTTCATGCGGTGGAGCACAGACCTGGGCTCTGTCATTCTTCCCGGATTGCCCGTTCTCCCCGTTCGAGCCCGCAGCTCTGACATTGACGGCGCTCATCGCCGCCTCGATCCCCTTCTGCAGGCTGAGCAGAATGGCATCCGAGACTCTTGCCAGGATGTCAGGGAGCTCTGCCTTCTCCGCCTCGCCCAACTCGCCCAGAACGAAGTTCATCGCTTCTTCGCCGGAAGGCCTTGGGCCAATGCCGATCCTGAGGCGCGGGAACTCTTCCGTACCTGTTTCCGAAATTATAGAGGCAAGACCTTTCTGGCCGCCGCTGCTGCCATTTCTCCTCAGCCTGATCGTTCCGAGAGGAAGGTTGAAATCATCGCAGATCACCAGTACCTCTTCCGGAGCGATGCCGTAACTTTCCAGCACTGCCTTGACGCATTTCCCGGACAGGTTCATGTAGGTCTGGGGCTTGACAAGGAGCAGGTGTGAGCCTGCTGTCACGGCCTCCGCAATGTGACCGTCAAGGCGCGCCTTCCAGCTGTCTATCCTCTGTCCTGCGGAGAACCAGTCGAGCGCCATGAAGCCCACGTTGTGCCTCGTCGACCTGTATTTATCCCCTGGATTTCCGAGCCCGATGACAGCCTTTATTTTCATTATTTTGCTTCACCTGTTTCCGATATTGACAGAGCGGAGAAGGAATAATACAATCCCGAGGGAGAAATCATCATAATTCTCATCTCCCGCAGAGCACCGAACTGCCGAAAGGAGCATCCATGGAGCAGTATAACACTGATGAGCCCCTGTCCTGCGAGACTGTCGTCTCATTCATCGAAGGGAAAGTCTCAGTAAAGGACATCCCTGAAGAGATCATATCCGACATAAGCGTCAGCATAAAAGTCAGCGAAGAAGGCTTTGCTCAGGCCTCACGATATGTAAAGATCGATGAGCCGTTTCATTTCATAGTGACGCCGGGCAGCTACGTTCTCGAATGCAGCCTGGACCAGGTCAAAATGAGGACCAAAACCTTTCAGGTCAGGCCGAGCGAGAGAAAAACAGTCAGGTTTCTCTTCAGGAATGAAGGCTGACATCTCCCGCGAGCCGTTACTGCATTATCAGGCTCCCTGCCATCATCCTCTGTGCACGCAGGTCTTGCAGAAGCCCTCTTTCGTGTCTTCGGTCTTGGCCTTTTTGAGCGCTGCTCTCAGCTTGCCGAGAGACTCCTCGCTTGCCGTCCCTGTTCTCTCTTCCGTGTTCAGCTGCTTTCTGATATTTCTCACATTGCCTATGGCCGGGCACTCGGATTTTACAAAGCTGCCCTTTTCCTTCTTGAGCGGGCAGTGAGTGATTATCTTCTTTGGATTCTTCTTCATTGTATCTCACCTTTCCATATGGTTATCAACTTTTCGTACGCCGCGGAGCGGCCTGCAGTCCGGATCGGCTGCAGCAAGTCTTACATCACATTATACCATGGTGTTTCAAGTGCCTCCAGCTTTTTCATTCTTTTTCGTTTTCCTCATCGTTAACGCCTTCGGTGTCCATGGAAGGGGTGGAAGCCTTCCCCTTCGCTTCTTCTGAAGATATATCCAGCTCTCTGCCCATCACTGACGCCGCGGCATCACCGTGACCTTTTTCTTCGTCTCGGGATTTTTCACCTTTTTTTCCGGCGCCATGCAGAGATTCGCCTTCCGATGCTTCACCGGCATCGATGCCGGGAGACTCAGGGACAGCCTTTGCACCAGGCGGAGCAAAGGTGCTCTCAGGTATCGGCTCGACGAGATCCGGAAAGAGGCGGATCAGGAATATCTTTATTGTTGCGGCTATCGGAACTGCTATCAGCATGCCCATCACCCCGAACAGCTTTCCTCCTGCCAGCAGTGCAAAGAGAGTCCAGAGCGGGTGAAGGCCGACCTGCTCTCCCACTATCCTGGGAGAGATGAAGTTGTCGAAAATCTGGTTTACGATGACTATCGTGACAAGGATGACAATGGCTGCGAGAATCGGGTTGGTCGTGGCGGTGAAGAAAGTAATCAGCGTCCCTGAAGTCATCGTGATGGCCATGCCGAAATACGGAACCACCGACATCACGCCTGCTATGCATCCAAGCAGCAGGGCATACTTCGTGTGGAATATGAACGAGACGATATAGGCCACAATCATCACGGAGAATCCGAAGAGAGCCGATACCATGATCTGTCCCTTCAGGTATCTGACGAGCATTACATTTATCTCGCTGGACATGTGCAGAACTTCCTTCTTATGCGCTTCATCCTTGATGAGGTACATGATCCTCTCCTTGAGCGGGTCTATCACGCAGAGGAAGTAGAACGTCATTATCGGGACCAGTATAACGAATACGAAGTGAGAGAGCGAGCCGATCAGCCAGTTGCTGACGCTGCTGAGCACCTTCAGAGTCACCTGCCCTATCTGCTCCTGCTTTGATTTTATGGTGTCGATGAGAGCCTGCTCGTCTCCGAAATGCTGCTTCAGCACAGGATACCTGTTGATCAGGCCGAGATACAGTATGGAAGCCTGCATTACGAACTCGTTGTCCTTCTTGTCTCCGCCATTACTGACTGCATCGGCCTGCCCGTCAGTCGCGCCGGAATCGGGCTTTGTCACTCCTGCAGGCAGTGGAAGGCCTGGAGCCGTAACAGAGCCTCCGGGTGACGGCGAGGCATCCATGTAGGTCGGAGCTGCAGATGGAGATGGTGTCGTCTGGGCGCCGCCCTGCCCTCTTGTCTGCCTGTCATACTGTCGCATTCCTTCCCGCTGGACCTCGGCGAGATACCTGCCTATGTTGTGCTCCAATTGATGAACCTGCTTGACTACAGGCGGGACGATGAGGACTATGAAAAGCAGAAAGAGCAGGAAGACGATCAGAAATACCCGTACGACGGCATGAGCTCTGGGTATGCCCTTTTTCTCGAGCGCTCCGACGAACGGGTCGAGGATATAACCTACGACGAAGCTTAGAATGAAGGGCAGGAAAACTTCCTTGACCCTGTAGGCGATATAGCAGCCCACTGCCGCCAGAATCCAGTAAAACCAGACAGGCAATCTGATTCCCTTGTCCTCTGAGCTCTTCTCCATCTTGCAATCACCCCCACCGGAAAGTCAGATCGAAAGGTACGACGTGCTGGCGCTCAAAGCTGCGGCCATCAGAAAGCCGGCTGCCTGGAAGGCATCAGCTCTGAACAGTGTTGTCAGTTATGGTGATGAGTATACTATGTTTTAATTGATCAAGTCAAGAGAGAGGGTTTTGCCTCTTTTCCGGATAAATCTGAGATCACAGGCACGCCTGCGCAACAATGACGCTGCTCTGACAAAAGCGGCTTCACCAGACAGGGCTATGGCAGGCTGCTTCAAGAATTCTTTCGGTGCAAAGGAGTCCAGCTATGAAAAGAATTGCCGCGCTCATCGTCGTAATGCTGTTATTCGTATCCGCTTCATCGACAGCTCTTCACGCCCGCCAGGAGAAGGCGCCGGATATCCAGTCCGTCAAAAGGGAGCTCAAAATCCTGAGGGGGCTTGATTTCAAGAGAGATGTCCCGTGGAGCTATAAAACCAGGCAGGAGCTCCTGAAGACGTTCAAACAGGAGATGGAGAGCGAGAACAGCCAGGGCGAGCTGGCCAGAGCCTCGGCTTTCCTCGCGTGGATGCACCTCGTGCCTGAAGGCTTCGATTTCCCTGACTTCATAGGGAAATACCTGTCTGAGAGCGTGGCCGGATTTTATCTTCCGAAGACAAAGACATTCTATATCACGAGGGATGACACGGGCTCAGACATTCCCGACAGCCTCGCAGGCTCCGGCTTTGACACCCAGAAGATCACCGCGCTGCACGAGATGGATCACGCGCTGCAGGATCAATATTTCGACCTCGAAAAGCTCATGGATTATGGCAGGAAGGCGGGGAACGACGACATAGACCTCTCTGTCCAGTCGCTCATCGAAGGCGATGCGGCATATGTAACGGTAGACGGGATATTCAAGGAGCTCAATCAGGATCTGCTGACAGTCAGAAATCTGGATACCATAATCGCGATGCTCTTCACAGGCGCCCCTTCGAAAAAATCGAGGCAGGTGCCGGCCTTCATAAGCGGTTCACTGTCCGCGCCTTACACTGAAGGGTTTCACTTCATAAAGGATGCGATACTTTGCGGCGGTTGGGATCTGGTAAACGCAGTCTACGGCGATCTCCCTGATTCGACGGAGCAGATCCTGCACCCTGAGAAATACTTCGTCGAACGGGACTTTCCATATGTGATCTCCATGTCATCGATGCCGGACGAGATGCCTGACGGATGGAAGAAGAGCGATGAGAACACCGTTGGAGAGCTGCAGCTGAAGCTCATCTTCAACACGTTCTTCCCGTCGCAGGGGAGGAGCGCCGCCTATGAAGGATGGGGAGGCGACAGATACAGGATCTACTCGCGCGGCAGGGACAACTTCGCGGTGTGGGTGACTGTGTGGGACACGCCAAAGGACGCCGCAGAGTTTTTTGACGGCTATGGCAGGATTCTGAAGAAGAAATACACAGGGCTGAAGATAAGCAGGGATAGCAGGACGAGCTTCGAAGGCTCCGCAGCGGGCGGAAGCATCCTGATGGAGTCGAGAGACAGGACCGTGACTATAATGGAAGGCGTGCCTTCATCTCTTGTCGCCGCTGTGAAGGAAAAACTGCAAAGCTGTCAGGCCGAGAGGAAGGAGCACCCTGTCAAGGTTAAGGTCAATGAGCTTAAAAAGGCGGCCGCACAAAGCTCTGGTACCGGAACAGCCTCAGGAACCGGCGCTGTCGCCTCAGGCTCTGCCAGATCAGGCATAGAATTCAATAAGTATACGAACAGCAACTATGGGTTTTCTGTTCAGAAGCCGGACTCGTGGATCTTCAAGCCCTCACAGTATACGTCGCGCACTCCACTGACCATAGGGAACCTGAACACAGGGGCGTTCGTGACCTTTCAGATCATCCCTTCAAACTCATCGGTCTCTCAGCAGGTCATCGAAGAGAACCTTAACAGCTTCAGCATGTACGCGCTTGGCGGGTATAAGAGGACCGGCAGCGGCACGAAGTCCATTGGAGGCCATACCTTCTATTTCCTGAATGGAACCGGTGTCGATAAATCGACAAGAGTCGCCACGTCCATCAATGCCTATGGAGCGGACATGAACAGGAAGGTGTTCATCATATTCGTTCTCGTTCCGAAAGACAGAGAAGCCGATTCGAGCTACGATATCAATATGATACTTCAGAGCATACTCTTCCTGTAGCAGAGACAGAGAGCAAGAGATCAAGGGATCCAGAAATCAAGGGACCGAGGGATCCAGGGATGGAGAGATCTTAAGATTTCTTCCTTCCCTCGACCACTCGGCAGCTTTACCACCTGGCCACTTGACACCGGAAGTCCGGGCTGTAAAATAGATACTGTTTTCAGGCTGCGAACGAACGATGAAAGAGCAGAGGGACATGCAAAGCTGTTATGACACGCACGATCTTGAGGCAGGCTGCTTCTCTTCCTGGCTCAGGCGCATCAGGTACACGCTGCTGAAAAACGGCGAGGCAGCAGTTAATTGCGGTCAATGCAGCGCCTGCTGCACTTCATCGTATTTCATCCATATAGGACCTGAAGAGACCGATACGCTGTCAAGAATTGACAGGCGCCTGCTCTTCCCCGCTCCAGCCCAGCCCAGGGGGACAAAGGTGATGGGATACTCTGAGAGCGGCCGCTGCCCTATGCACAGCGGCGGCCGCTGCACAATCTATGATAACCGGCCGGGGATATGCCGCATGTACGACTGCCGGATCTTCACGGCAGCTGGGATCGAAGCAGGCGGTGGAGACAAAGCCCTTATAAATGAGCAGGTTGCGCGCTGGAGGTTCAGCTATCCAACAGGCCGCGATTCTGAGCTGCACCGTGCAGTGAAGGCCGCTGCCGGCTTCATATCCCGGAACAGAAGATGCTTCCCTTCCGGACAGATCCCTGACAGCCCTTCACAGCTCGCCATCCTGGCCCTCAAGGTGTACGAGGTCTTTCTCGGCAGGGGAGGCGGAACGGAAAGAGATGACTGCGAAGAGTACTGCATCGATACTGCAGGGAGGATACTCAATGCAAATGAGAAGTTCGAGGCTCTGCGCGAGACGCTCTCACAGAAGCCCCTTCCTCTTCACGGTGGAATAAAGCGACGCAAGCTCAGGAGAAAGTAATCGTGGAATGCAGTCCAGTACGAGGACACCCTGCTTTCTAAGCGCGGCAGCGGCTCTCTGCCTTTCCGACTTCAAATCGACTGCCACGGCCTTCCTGAAGAGAGACTCTGAATCTCCGGCCTCCGCCTCTGCCATCTCTGCGAGTGCAGGGTCCTGGATCATCACGACGAGAGGCAGGTGCCTCGGATAGAGCTTCGGCACATACCTGACAAGATTTTCTGCCGCTCCCTGCTCGGTGAAATCCGTGAATATCGCGACGAGGCTCCTCTTCCTGTGCCTGCCGTCCAGATACTCTATGAGCTGGAAATAGTCTGTCTCGACACCTGTCGCCTCTGCTTTTCTGGTGAGCGAAAAGAGAGACTGGAGCTGCCTCTTCCCCTTGTCCGGCGGCAGGAAGCTCCCGACCTTGTCTGAGAAAAAGAGCATCCCTACTCTGTCATCCCTCTCGAGAGCCAGGTGGGCCAGCAGCAGCGAAGATCTCAGGGCGTGCTCAAGGCGCTCCAGGCCATCCACATCAGCCCTCATCAATCTCCCTGTGTCGAGAGCCAGAATGACCGTCTCGGTTCTGTCCTCCTCAAAGCACTCCACGATGAGCTTCATCCTGCGGGCAGACGCCTTCCAGTTGATGTTCCTGTATTCATCATCCCTGTGGTATTCCCTCAGAGACTCGAACTCGGTCCCCATCCCTCTCTGGAGGCTGCGGAGACTTCCTGGCTCTCTGGAAGAGCGGCGCGCCGCCGGAGAGAGTGTCTTCAATATATCGGTGACAGCCGGCACGACCCTGGCTTCTTCCGACTCTCCTGCAGCGTACTGCCTGATCACGAGCCCGAGTACACCGGTGATGCGTATCTGGGCCCTGCCGAAGACGACACTCGTTCGGCTCAGAGGCTTTACAACGTATTCTGACTCGAGCTTCCCGCCGGGAGGAAGAATCGCCTTTACAGGCTCAACAGTAGCCTTGATGGATAGAGGCGGATCGTCTCTGAATGCAACGACCAGTGACCTCTCTGAACGGTTCTCGACCTCCACGCCTATTACATTGTCAACGCCGCACTGCAGATGAGCAGGGACGATGCGCCTGAATGTTACGGCAGGCGGGCGCGGGGTGATGAAGATGTCTGCCAGCAATGCGGCAAGCCATATGCCGTCCAGAACCAGGGCGGCGGGCACAGGGTCCGCGCCGTGAGATGCGTAGAGAACGATTACTCCGGCAAGCGCCAGAAGAAGCAGAGCGCGCGTCGTGAAAAGCATGGTCTCCTCTCTGATTGTCAGTTATTGTTCGGATCGGTTTTCACCAGTTTGTTCAGCGAGCAAGGGATCGAGAAGAACAGATGAATTCTTCCTCCCCTTGATCCCTTGGCCACTTGATCACTGCAGCACCTGCCGGAAATTATGAGATCCTGTACATTCATCTGGGAACATTGACATTCCTGATTATATTCCTTATCACTTCATCGGCCTTGACACCGTCCAGCTCCGCCTCAGGCCTGAGCATCACCCTGTGCCTGAGGACCGGGCAGGCAAGCCGCTTGATATCGTCAGGCAGCACGAACTCCCTCCCTTCGAGGGCTGCAAGGGCCTTGCCGCACAACAGCAGGCATATGGAGCCCCTGGGGCTTACGCCCATCGATAGAGCGCTGTTCTTTCGCGTAGCGGCTGTGATTTCTGTGATATAATCTATGACAGGGTCGCTGACGGCAATTTCTCTTATCTCCGCGGCGATCTCGCCGGGCAGGGGCAGGTGGACTTCCGCCAGACCGCAGTCGGCAAGGCTTCGCGCATTGAATCCCTGATGGTACTTCCTGACCACTTCCCGCTCGTCGCCGAAGGAGGGGTAGTCTATCAGAACCTTCATCATGAACCTGTCGATCTGGGCCTCAGGGAGAGGGTATGTCCCTTCGAACTCGAGAGGGTTCTGAGTGGCGAAGACCATGAAGAGCGGCGGCAGAGGGCAGGTCTCGCCTTCGATTGTCACCTGCCGCTCTTCCATCGCCTCGAGAAGTGCCGACTGCGTCTTGGGAGGCGTCCTGTTTATCTCGTCGGCGAGCAGGAAGTTCGTGAATATCGGGCCTTTCTGAAGCCTGAACTCCTTCGAGTGCATGTCATAGATGTGGGTCCCTGTGAGGTCTGAAGGCATCAGGTCAGGCGTGAACTGAACTCTCCTGAACTCTGCGCTTACTATAGCAGAGAGTGTCTTTGCCATCAGCGTCTTCGCAGTTCCAGGGACTCCTTCGAGCAGCACGTGGCCTCCTGAGAGCATGCATATGATGATCTCCTCGATCACGGCCTCCTGCCCGACTATCACCTTCTTCATCTCGTTTTTGATCGTGGAATGGAGTGCAGCGCACTTACCTGATGTCATATGATCCTTCCTTTCCAAGCTCATCGAGTCTCCGCGCCACGGCGATGAGCGTCTTGTCGTCTGGAATTCCTTCTTGAATGGCCTTATCGCACTTCTGCAGGAAGGCGTGAGTGTCGTCAAAGCTCAGCTTTTTTTCATCGGAGATGCACTTCGAGAGAGCCTGCAGGTCAGCGTCCGAGGGAAGCCCGAACCTGGACGCGGCAGCGCGGCGCATCTCTCTGAAGAGGATCGACAGGACGCCCTTCCTTGCCCCGGCTCTCTGCAGCAGGCGGGCCATGACCTGGACGAACTCCCTGGCCTCCCGCTTCTCCGGCGGCGGCAGCGGGATCGGCCTCCCGAACCTCATGCTCCTCGAAATCATGTATAGTAGCGCGATCACCAGCAGATGGAGCAGGAAGATCTTCAGCGGAAGGCTGAAAATGTCGATCCGGGATTTCCCCTTCGAAAAGCCGTGATGATATTCATCGATGATCAGACGCCTGTTCCTGTTGGACAGACAGGGAGCGTTCACAGCGGCCAGCGCGTTATCGCCTTCGAGAATTCCGCTGTTTGTGTAGATCTCAGGTGCCGACATCACCGTGACGTGCCCCTTCCCGAATGAACGGCGCGCCATAACGGTTCCGAGCTCATCGAAGATTATGTGCTCGGCATCATCGCCTCCGCTCTGCTTGAGCCTCGCCCCTGAGGTTATCCTTACGCTCTTCGCGCCGCCTCCTCGCAGAGCAAGGGTGACAGGTATCTCACGCGGTCTGTCTCGGCCGCCGGGATAGACAATCACTCCGAAATGCCTGTAAAGAGCGTTGGGGCCGTTATCCGCCACGAGAAGCTCCCCTCCCCTGCCGACCCAATCGGCTATATGGGCGCACTCGCTGTCGCTTATGGGCGAAGATGGTGAGATAACTATCAATACTCCGTTTTCATCTCTGACAGAAGTGAGGGACTTCCTTAAAGCGCGGACATCACTGCCTGTCCTGGCGAGCAGCAGATAGAAAACCTTACCTCCCTGAGGAGTGTCTGAATAGATGGAGTTCTCTGCAGTGAGCCGCATGTTTTCGCTTATTACGTGCATGGAGAACAGCAGGATGGCTGCGATTGCAGGTATCAGGATCAACGGGGGGATTTTAATCTTCACGACATCAATATCTCCCTGCACTGCCTGTATTCCTCTTTGAACCTGGAGAGATCGCTCTCTGTAACAGGTATACCTGCATAGTACCTGCTCTCGAAGATGTCGATGCAGCTTCTGAAAGGCTTTGACACCCTTTCAAAAACTCCAGGCCCGATCATGGCCTCCACCTCGCGGAGCGTGAAGTGCTCCGGATCGGCGGCCATACCACGTCTCTGAAGGGCTCTCATCAGCGCCCTCATCAGCATCCTCATGGCTTCCTGGTATTGACTCGAGCCCTCCATATCCTCAGCCTGCTTTTCAAAATCAGGCTCCTTCAGGCCCTGAAAAGATGATTTCGGAGATCCTGCCGAAGCCGGGCTCTTGATGAGGCTACCCCTCAGAGCCCTGATGGCATGCCAGATCACCGCTCCGAACAGAATCAGTATCAGCGCCGTGACAAGATACCATCCTATCTCCCCTTTTGCGAGGTGGGAGTATACGGTCTGCAGCAGATCGACGAGAGGCTTCGATATCCTGCCAATCAAAGCGGATATGCTCTTGATTGAAGGAGCGGAAAAGAGCCTGTCGAGGAGATCTGCGTCTGCCTGCTGTGGAGGCTGGCCTTCTCTCAGATGGGAAAGCCGCTGATCCTTCAGAATCTCATCAAGAGCCTTCTCGACCTGCTCTCTCTGCACGGACATGCGCTCACCCCTCCTGCCCGGCGCTCTGCTCTGACATCCGGCTCCCGCCTGGGCTCGCTTCCTGCTGCTCTATCGCAAGCCATATGTCATAGGCGTCTTTTCTGATCTTGAGATCCAGCGCCAGAAATGTCTCAATGAAAGCCACGAATGGCAGGATGAAAAGAGCAGCTATGATCGAAAATACATACGAAAATGATTGGAGGCTTATGAAAACTGCGGCGAGCAGCGAGCCGTTTGCCAGAAGCCACAGAACTGCTGTCTTCCAGAAGAAGCCTCCTGTAAGAATCCAGCTCTTCCGGAGGCTTCCCAGCAATCCCTTACCTGCTTCGAGGAAGAGGAGCGGAAGAGAGAGCGAAAGCCTCACGCTCAACACGGAGACCGCTGTCAGAGCCAGCAAGGCTGCGAGTATGACGCCTATCTCCTTCCCTGCAGGAAGATCTGCAATCAGTCTGCAGCAGACGACCAATACGGCTGAGATGAAGGAGAGGCTCATGACAGAGATAAAGGCGTGTGCAAGCAGCGAGCCCTTCCTTCCGAGTAACGCTTCGACAATCTCTGAAAATGAAAGCTTTCTGCCTCTGATTGCGGCTGATACGGCTGCAATGATGAACGCCCTGGAGCACATGAAGGAAAACGCAACGAAAAGGATCTGCAGAGATGCTGAAACGAGGCATACAGGCAATAGATCAGGCTTTGTCCTCACAATGTGCACGGTAAATCCCAGCAGCGCGTTGACCAGGAGAAAAGGCGGGCCTTCCAGGAAGAGCAAGGCTCCGATGAAGAGCAGGAGGCGGCTCCAGGCCGTCTCGACTGATTCATCGAGTATGTCTCCAATGCTGAGAGCTCTCGGCTCGATCCGGATGTCATTCATCTCCGCTACTCTTTCAATCTGAAGCCTGTGTAAGTCATCTTCGTCCGCCCCTCCTTATTGTCCCTGTATAGAATGAGAGTCGTCGCCCTCGTGCTGCAGTAGCCTGACTGCGGCACGAGGAGAGGTGAGTCTGATATCGTCACATTTCTCCCCCTGTCTGTCTGGAACTCCCTTATAGTCAACCCCTTTCCGGCCGATCTGTAGAATCTTATGATCTCGTCTATCGAGTCGAGCGAGTACATGTCCATCGTCGATTGGACGGTCTCCTTCTCCTGCGGGGTGATGCCCCTGGTCTGCCTGCCTGAGATCATCACGGACTTCGGATAGAG
>Ga0302252_1000151_pt1 | contig 83981 bp, 52 predicted proteins | sample AAG_RA_Leu_MG_FD_193511 | JGI IMG/M metagenome (GOLD analysis project Ga0302252, IMG submission 193511) | Enriched activated sludge microbial communities from anaerobic digester in WTTP, New Holstein, Wisconsin, United States - AAG_RA_Leu | ecosystem: Engineered > Bioreactor > Anaerobic >... | reverse complement strand
CACCTCCTTTGAAGTGAGGGGCTGGTAATCGCCTGTGAGCTGAAGCGGAATCTGCAGCAATATGAACTTTGAGTCCTCATCGCTCCCCGGTGCAGTATCATCTGAAGCCGAGACCGGCACCGCGGCGCAAAAAGCCGCCAAGAACAGGAACAAGGCGATCAGCAGAACCATAAACGCCCCGGGAAGCCTCAAAATTGCCGGGGCTGATTTGACAGCTGTTGTATTCATGGAATGAATGCTCCTTTCCTGGATATATCATCATTTCTGTGATTAAAGAGAAAAGCCTTCCTATTCCAGGCCTCCCCTGGATCTGAGATATTTCTCGATATCCCTTCTCCCATGAGCGGAGGCCAGAGAGAGAGAAGTTTTTTTGTCATAGTTCCTCATGTTCACGACCGCACCTTTGGAGATCAAGAGCTCCACGGCGCTCAGCCGCCCTTTTATCACTGCGCGGTGAAGCGGCGTGTTTCCCTTCCTGTCCTTGCCGTTGACTTCAGCTTTATTATCGATCAGGATCTCCATCACGTCGACTCTCCCCTCACCTGCAGCCAGGTATAGCGGGGATGCTCCGGCCTGATCTCTCGCATTGACAGGCGCTCCCCTGGCTATCAGCGCTTTCACGGCTCCGGCATAACCTGACTTTGCGGCCTTATGAAGCGGAGTCGAGCCTTTCTGATCCTTTGAATCCACTTTCGCGCCCTTTCCGCACAGCATCTCGATCTCCACGTCGTATCCCTCCTCAGACGCGAGATGGAGAGGCGTCTCGCCCTTCCTGTCCCTGGCGTCTACAGCACAGCCTTTTTCGAGAAGGAGCCCGGCCACATTGATCGAGCCTTCGTTTACAGCCCAGTGGAGCGGCGTCCAGCCATCCTCGTCGGCGGCGTTGATATCCGAGCCCTTTTCGAGTAGAAGCTTCGCGCAGTCGCTGCAGTCATTTTCCGCGGCGAAGTGAAGAGGCGTGCATTCGTTTGCCGCTTTCGCCGAGACATCTGCACCTTTCCCGATGAGCAATCCGACGATACCGGCGTGCCCCTGGCCTGCGGCGGCGTGAAGAGGAGTCCACCCGTCCCCGCTCCTGCTCTTTATTCCTGCCCCTTTTTCGACCAGTATCTTCACTACAGGAAGGTTCCCGTAGTAGGCCGCCCAGTGAAGAGGAGTCCGGCCTCCCCCGTCCCCGGCATCCACTTCAGCGCCTTTCTGGATCAGGAGGGCAGCCATCTGTGCCGATCCGCCGTTCGTGACCAGATGGAGCGGAGTAAGCCCATCATCTGTACAGGCCTTCACGATGCCAGGCTCGGAATCGATAATCGTTCTCACCTTGTTGATATCGTCCTGGTTTATTGCCTCATAGAGCGCCTTTATATCCGAGGCCATCGCCGGCGCCGGGCGAAAGGCTGCCGCCAGAACCGCAAGTAAGAGAAAGAAAACCGCCAGACGGCTCTTCATTCCAACTGAATACACAGCTGCACCTCCAATCTCTTCATCATTCTCCGGAAGCCTTACTGCAGGAGCTCCCGTGAATGAGGAAGCTTATCCCATTTTTCTGCAGGCACATCAGCATACATCGTCTCCTGCGGGTATCTGGGATTCTGTATGTAGTCGCCCCACTCCACCTTTCCCACATATACCTTGTCTTCCAGCGTCGAAATGAAAGCCTGTTCACCTGCCAGATAGTAGTTGAGCTTTTCAATTATCCTGTTCGAATCGCGCATATGCGAGTCGCATGACGATATGACCAGATCGCTCGTGGCGGCGATAGTGCTCGACAGCTTTTCATGGGCCGCTTCCTGCGCGCGTATCCTTCGCTGCACGGCTGCCGGATCCGGACTCAGCGAGAAAGCCATATCCCTGAGGATATCCTTGACGCCGTCGTACACATCGCGTCCCGCCCAGGCGGCCCTTATCTCGGCGTTAAGCATCAACGGCATGGTCTGTATGCTTGCCGTGGCGCCGCATTTCAGAGGCAGGCCCATCTGCGATACAGCGTAAAACTCCACTCCCTCGGTTACCGACTGGATTCCGTTTGCCTGCAGCACCGCGTCATACTGCGGAAGAGGCATCTTCTCGATCACCTCTATCTGTTTGAGCCCGGAAGGCGGAAGCACATATGCCAGCAGGAACTCTGACGGAGAGGCTGATGGAAAGCCGCTGTAGACAGGTATGTTGACGAGCCGCACGCCCATGTTTCCTTTGCGGTCGTGAGCTATGACGCCAACGTCGAGCCCTCCGCCGAACTCCCAGTCCTGCGGCATCATGCCGAACACCGAGCCGTCCGGCATGGAGCGCTTCAGCACCAGATTCTCCAGGCGTACCGCCGAAGGCGCGGACTTCCCGGTCTCATCTTCAGAAGGCTGCAGTCCCCGCGTCGAGTGAAAGAGTGACTCCTTCAGCTCGAGCGACGAGAGAACAGCCGTCAGTACGAACCGCATTGCGCCGTACTGCTCAGATCTCGACTGGAAAGCGATCATCATACCACGGGAGCCTGAGGCTCTGCACATCAGCAGGCCCGTCATGTGCGCGCCGTCCTCCGATGTATATTGAATGATCATCTCCGATGTATTCCTGTCGCGATCGCTGTTGTGCTGCAGCACGATGAGGTCGCTCCTGCGCAGGCTCTCCTTCCTGTAGAACATGTCCACTGTCTGCTCCGGATCTATCGCCGAGTCCGGGCAGAAGAGCGGAATGAGCTGTATGTTCGACTCCCTGTCCTTGAAAAGCATAATCGCTGCCCCCTGTGTCCGGACCGACCAGCCGTCAGGAAGGTAGAAAGAAAAGCCCCTCTTTGTGTCTTCATATAACATAATGAGCTCACTCCTTTTTGATACTCGCGGGCCTTAGCAACTGCAGCGCCGCAAATCCGGTATCCGTGAAGAAATCAATGATCCGGTTTATGGATACTGGAACTGTCAATGCGCATTACTTTATCTATTCAATAGAATTACAATGCACAGACATTCAATTCCTGTCAGTTCCCGCGAGGGCAGACCGCAGTGCCCGGATTTTCACCGTCTCGCCGGCATTGAATCCATGCGGGCTTTAAAGGCTTCGAAAAAGGAATACAATGCCGCAGCGCGAAGTAGTCCGGAAGACTCAGAGAAGCCCCGCGGCGTATGCTCACAGGCGAACAGGCCCAGCCCGGTTCAGCGTAACAAGCCGATGACGTGAGCCGCGCCACGAAGTAAAAATTACAGGACAGGAGTGAAAGCAACGATATGGATACGTATGAGCTCAGCCCTCACAAAATCGAGCGGTATATGAAAAAGCCGCGCCAGGAATTCTGCAAAGCCGATCTTATAAGATACATCGAGGAAAACGGCGTGCAGATGCTCAACTTCCGGTATCCCGGAGGCGACGGAAAGCTCAAGACTCTCAACTTTTCCATCACTGACAGGGCTCAGCTCGACAGACTGCTGTCAGGAGGAGAGCGCGTGGACGGCTCGAGCCTTTTCACATCCATCGACGCCTCATCGAGCGATCTCTACGTCGTTCCGCGCTTCAGAACGGCTTACGTGAATCCCTTCACAGAGATAAGCACCGTGGACGTGCTCTGCTCCTTCTTCACCTTTGATGGAACAAAGCTCGCGAACGCCCCCGAGCATATAGCCGAAGCGGCTCACAACGCTCTGAAAATAACGACCGGCTGCACGATGGAGGCAATGGGAGAGCTGGAATATTACGCATTCTTCGACCCGCAGAGCCTCTATCCCGGGACGGTGCGCCGCGGCTATCACGAATCCTCTCCCTTCTCGAAGGGAGAAGGCATCAGGATACAGGCGATGCAGTCCATAGCGCAGGCAGGGGGAAAGATCAAATACGGCCACAGCGAGGTCGGGTATCTGTTCACGAAGAACAACTGCATGGAGCAGCATGAGATAGAGTTTCTGCCTGTCACGCTCGAAGACGCCGCAGACCAGATCCTGATCGCCAAATGGATGCTGAGGATGATAGGCCACATGCACGGCGCAAAGATAACGTTCGCCCCCAAGATAGAATACGGACATGCCGGGAGCGGCCTGCACATCCATACCAGGCTGATCAGAAACGGCAAAAACGCGATGATCACAGACAGGGCACTGAACGATACGGCCAGGAAGATGATAGCCGGCTATCTTAGCCTGGCGTCATCGATCACCGCGTTCGGCAACACGGTCCCTGTATCGTATCTGAGACTGGTGCCTCACCAGGAGGCTCCGACCTGCATCTGCTGGGGAGAGCGCAACCGCTCGGCGCTGGTGAGGGTGCCTCTTGGATGGCTTCACGACAGGAGCATGATGCACGATGCCAATCCAAACGAGAAGGAGAAGCACATGCAGGACGATCGCGGCCAGACAGTGGAGTTCCGCGGCGGAGACGGCTCTGCAGACATCTATCTGCTTCTCGCCGGCCTGGCAGTTGCGGCCCGCCACGGCTTCGAGCGCGAAGACTCCCTCGAGATGGCCAGGAAGTATCACATCAGCGTGAATATATTCGATCAGAAAGCCTCTTCACTGCAGGAAGAGCTCCCCCATCTGCCGACATCGTGCAGTGAATCGGCCGACTGCCTGGAGAGAGACAGGGCAATCTACGAGAGCGCCAGCGTTTTTCCGCCGGCAGTAATAGACGACACGCTGAAAAAGCTCAGGAGCTACAACGACAAGGGGCTGAGCGAAGAGCTGTACGGCAAGGAGGAAGAGATAAGGAAGCTGGTCGAGAAATACATTCACTGCGCCTGACAGGTGAGCGCGCAGGCAGGCACTCTCCGTCCTGTCCGATTGTTAACATTTTGGCAACATGATCAGACTTTATTCATGTTACAATTAGGGTGAAAGTGCGGAGTTGTATATTTTAAAGAAAGTGGGAATACGACTATGCCAGGTATAAATCCGAACATGCCATCACAGCTTAAACTGGTCTCGTATAACCTGGAAGCTCTTGGACGCGATATCGGCAAAGGCCCTGAAGCAGAAAAGGCCCGCGAGGAGAAACTGCAGAACCTGGGCCAGACGATAAGCGACCTGAACGGCGATGTAGTGCTCCTCCAGGAAGTATCGTCGCAGCAGGACCTCGATGCGTTCACCCAGAACAACCTCCCGAAGGGGCAGTACGCATACCATCAGTTCTTCCAGACAAACGATCCGATGAATCACCAGATGGGTATTCTGAGCAAATACCCGATTACGAATACAACATCGCACAGAGATACGCAGTTCGCGGTGGAGGGGAAGGAAGCCCCTGAAAAGTTCGCCCGCGACGTCCCGATGGCGGAGATAAATGTAGGCGGCTATCCCATAGCGTTCTACGACGTCCATCTGAAAGCCGATCCCTATTTCCAGAGGGAGGATGCGAAATCGCCGGAGAAGCTCGCCAAGGCAGACAACAAGAGAACGGCAGAGGCCCAGGAGATCCGGAACATAATCCAGCAGGAGACGAGGAGCATGCCCTCAAAGCTCTACGTGGTGGCAGGAGACTGCAACACGAATCCTGACGGAAAAGCCATTTCCACGCTGACAGCAGACGGGCCGGGAAAGCTCGTAGATCCCATGGCAGGCACGAAGGAGATCTCCCATCCAGGCGCCGGCAAGAAGTTCGACTACATCTTCCTGTCGCCGGATATGGCCAAGGCAGTGACGCCCGGGTCGCCGCAGATAGTGAACAAGCCTGGGTCGGATCACCTTCCGATTACACTGACGATAGACATGGACATGATCGTCTGACCGAAATAGAAGATAATAGAGTGGATAGAGCTTTTATGAATCTGCCACTCTATTTTTATTTATACAGGCGCCTGCCTCTGCTTTCCAGACTCCCAGGGCAGGCGTCGTCAATCAGGCTCGCGAGTATACTCATCAGTTGAACGGAGACCAGACATGCTCACAGGTATTCTGAACATCTTCAAGCCCCCGCCTCATATCGAACGCATGCCGCCTTCAGAGATCCCCTGCAACTACAGGCGATACCGCATCCAGATGATGCTGGCAATCTTCGTGGGCTATGCGGGTTATTATATCACGCGGAACAACTTCTCCATGGCAAAGCCGTATCTGATACAGGAGATGGGCCTTACAAAGGGCGACGTGGGGATGATCGGCTCCATGATGATGCTGGCCTACGGAATAAGCAAGTTCATAATGGGAAACGTCTCAGACCGCTCGAATCCCCGCTACTTCCTGGGCACAGGGCTCATACTGTCAGGGCTCGTCAACATTTTCTTCGGCTTCCTTCCATCGGTGTTCTTCATGGCCGTTTTCTGGTTCGCAAACGGATGGTTCCAGGGCATGGGATGGGCTCCCTGCGCCCGAATAATGACCCACTGGTTCTCTGATCGGGAGAGGGGCACCAAGATGGCCATCTGGAACACGGCCCACAACTTCGGAGGAATGCTGGCGCCATCGCTGGCCACGCTGGCGATGGTGATCTTCTGCTCGTGGAAGAGCATTTTCTACTTCCCTGCAATTGTCGTAATCGCCATCGGAGTGCTGATCATAGTCTTCCTCCGCGATACGCCGCAGTCAGTGGGGCTTCCATCCATCGAGGAGTTCAGGAACGACTACCCCGTGACCTCAGTCGACGACAGGGAGAGAGAGCTCTCGGCGAAGGAGATACTGCTCAACTTCGTGCTGAACAACAGGTTTCTGTGGATCCTCGCGCTGGCCAACGTCCTCGTCTATATGGTCCGCTACGGCGTCCTGAACTGGGCGCCCACATATCTCACCGAAGTGAAGGGGTACACGATAGCCCATTCAGGATGGCAGTCAGTCCTGTATGAATCGGCCGGGATCCCAGGGATGCTTCTGACAGGATGGGCAAGCGACCGCTTCTTCAGAGGGAGGCGCTCGCCGGTGATGGTGATCTGCATGGTCGTGGTGACAGGAGCGCTCATGCTCTACTGGCTGAACCCGAAAGGAAGATACTGGCTGGACTCGCTCGCCCTCTTCCTGATAGGCTTCCTGATATACGGCCCAGTCATGCTGATTGGAGTCTCTGCAGTCGATCTGGTGCCCAAGAAGGCCGCAGGCACGGCAGGAGGCTTCACAGGATTGTTCGGATACATAGGCGGGATAATCGCAGAGATCGGGATTGGGAAGATCGCGCAGCAGAGCTGGGACAATGGCTTCATAGTGCTGATTGTGGCTGCCGTAGTCTCTGTCGCCCTGCTGGCCCTTACATGGAACGTCCACGACAGGGCGGCCGACGCACCTCCTGAGAGCAGCAGGTGCGAGACCTGATATCAGTACTCGTAAGTGATCGAGAACAGATACCTTCGAACCGGCGCGTCAGGGTTCAGGCCGAAGGCCATTCCCAGATCGAAGGAGAGGCTGTCGTTCACCTGCCACGTCGTCTTGACGGTGCTCTGCATAGGAGCGCCTATATAGTCCAGGTTCGGCGAGCCGGTTCCATATACCTCGGCCGAGAAGCTCCACTGATTTGAGGTCACGTAGTCTGTCTTGAACCTGTAGTATGGCGATGGCTTCGTATCATATCCCGGAATGGAGCCCCAGAACGTGTATCCGTAGTTCAGGTGATACTTCCACTTATCCATCTCGTACGAGAAGGCCGCATGAATGGAATAGTCTGTCGCGCCGTCTGAAAGCTCCTTGCTGAAATCAGCGCTGTACACCTTCATGCTCCCGATCAGCGAAGCAAGAAGCCTCTTTTCCCCCAGCGGGGTGAGCAGATATTTGAAACCGAATGATACATCGCCATAGCCTGAAAGCCCGTTTATGTCCTGATAGTCGATTATATAAGGAAGCTGAATCCCCACATCGAAGTTTCTCGTGACTCCGTATTTCACCGAGATCTCCGGGATTCCCAGAGGCGCCACATAGTTGAACTCGTCGTGCTCGTAGTTGAACAGGAGCTGGTAGTGGTGCAGTTCGAGGGGAGTGGCTTCATCAGTCACGTCGACTCCGGCATTGGGATAGAAGGAATCAGCCGAAACCTGATTTAGGAGAAGAATCACGAACATTAATGTTACGGCAAGCGTTGCAGGTATCCTGTTGTGCATGTCTGTTGCTGATCCTTTCGCAGATGCATTTGCTATCGGGCCGGGGCGCCGGAGGAGTAAAAAAGAGGCCTGTGCTAAAACACCGGCCTCTTTGAATGTCTTCTCAGGTATTGAGCTGCGCTGTTACCTAGTATTCATCGCAGAGCGCCATGGGCTTGCCGCAGCACACGAGATCGCATTTGCCAGCGCAGCTGCAGTCATCCTCGATGATCACGGATAGACCGCATTTGGCGCAGCGGTACATATCTCCCACGCTGCTCTCAGGGAGTTCCTTCATGGGCTTGCCGCAGCACAGCACGTCGTGCTCTTCGCACTCGCACTCATCAGCTACGGATACCACAAGTCCGCAGACTGCGCACTGCAGATATGTCTCGGCTACTTCCTCGAATTCATACTCGTCTTCCTCTATCAATACTTCCTTGGCCGGCGCGGCTTTCTTCTTGTCAGCCTTGACCTCTGCCTTCTTTACCTCTTTTACCGCTTTCTCTTCCTTTTTCGCTTCTTTCTTTACTTCTTTTTTCTTCTCTGCCATTTTTCACCTCTTCTATATTAATATCGTAATTTACGGCCTGGCTTTCTTAAAAAGCAGACTTTCATTTCTCTGTTGTTCAGTGTGATTGCCCCCTACTTCTTGGCCTTCTTTGTCTCTTTCTTTTCTTCCTTCTTCTTCTCAGCCTTTGCAGGTTTCTCAGTCTTCGAGCCGCCAGCCTTTTTCCCACAGGCCATGATCTCACCTCCTTCAGCTATATGTTTCCACATGTTTTATCATTTACCTTGTGCCTTTGCAAATTCATAGGCTGAAAACGTTCGGATCAGGCCTTCTCATATTTCCAGGGATCAAGAGATCCAGAGTTCAAGGGATCGAGTGATTGAAGAGAATTTCTTCTCTTTGAGCACTGCATCACTTCAGAGATCAGAAGGTTTCTTCCTTCCCTGGATCCCTCGACCACTTGAACACTGCAGCACCTGCTTTCTTCATTGCAATCGCGGACCTGCCGTCACTGATTCATCCGCTTCAGCGAGATCCTGCGCTTTTCCCTGTCGATGGTGAGCACCTTGACGGTTACGACATCGCCCACAGTCACAACCTCCTTCGGATCGCGGACAAAGCGCTCCGCAAGCTGCGACACATGGCAGAGTCCGTCGTTGTGAACGCCTATATCAACAAAGGCGCCGAAGTTCGTGACGTTGGTGACCCGGCCCTCCATGATCATGCCCTCCTTGAGATCGTCGATTGTCTGCACGTCATCTCTGTATGACATGCCGGCAAAGCTCTTCCGCGGATCCTTCAGGGGATTGGACAATTCCTCTATCAGCGCTGTCAGATTGTGGACCTGGCAACGCTCGGTGAGATAGCTCCTCGTATCCAGCTTCTTCAGCAGATCCCTGTTCCCTATGACCTGATCGGCCTTCATGGCGTAATCCCTGGCAATCTTCATTACAACCGGATAGCTCTCAGGATGGACGCGCGTGGCATCGAGAGGGTTCTCGCCATCTCTGACCATCAGAAAGCCTGCGCACTGCTCGAAGACCTTCGGCCCTATGCCTTTTACCGACAGGATCGATTCCCTGCTCCTGAAAAATCCGTTTGCCTTCCTGAACTGCACTATCTCTTTAGATACTCTTTCAGAGAGGCCTGAGACATATGTGAGGATTGCATATGATGCGGTGTTGAGATCAACTCCCACGCTGTTCACGCAGATCTCTATTACCCTGTCCAACGCCTCCTTCAGCTTCTTCTGATCTATGTCGTGCTGATACTGGCCTACTCCTATCGACCTGGGATCGATCTTGACCAGTTCGGCAAGCGGATTCTGAAGCCGCCGGCCTATGCTTATCGCGCCCCTCACAGTGACATCGAGATCGGGAAACTCGGATCTCGCTATCTCAGAAGCCGAATACACCGAAGCGCCTGACTCATTGACCATTGTGATTATTATATCCCTGAGATTTTCCTTCAGGGCCTGCTTGACAAACGTCAGAGCCTCCCTCGCCCCTGTGCCGTTTCCTATCCCAACCGCACCTATTCCGTGCTTCTTCACCAGGCTCCTTATCTGGCCCGCGCTTCTTTCCGATTCCTCAGGCGTCCTGGTGTAGAGAACGGTGTGCTCCCTGAAGCTCCCGTCCCTGTCGAGCACTACTGTCTTGATGCCTGTCCTGATCCCGGGATCGAGGGCCAGCACACTCCTGTATGGGATGGGAGGCGCCATCAGCAGAGCTTCCAGGTTCCCGGCGAAGACCTTTATGGCTTCCTCTTCCGCCGCTTCAGTGAGCTCTGAATGGATGCGGGTCTCCAGCGCAGGCCTCAGATAGCCTTCATAGGCAAGCGTGACCGCCTTTTCGAGGTATTCCCGGTAGTAATGCTCCTTTTTGATGAAATGAGCCATCAGCGAGTGGAGATGGCGCCCGTCATCCAGCTCCAGCTTCGTGGAGAGGGCGGTTGCGTTGACGCCTCTCATTATGGCAAGATATCTGTGCGAGTTCCTGGCCACCTTGAGCTGCGAGATCAGCTCATCGTATTCATAGTAGTCTTCGAAGCGTGTATCCTCGCCGCTGTAGCCGCGCTTCTTCGATGAGTGGAGCACCCCGTCCGAGAATGAGCTCCTCAGGAACTCGTCCATCAGGCTGACTGTTTCGAGCACCTGCTGCGCCACTATGTACAGCGACCCTTCCAGGGCCTTCGCGGCCGTGTCGTAGCCCTTCTCGGCATTCAGGAACTCTTCCGCCCTCTTCAGCGGATCGCCATCATCCGAGAATGAGAGCAGTATCTTTGCAAGAGGCTCCAGCCCTGCCTCCCTTGCCTTCTCAGCTTTTGTCTTCTTCTTCTCCTTGTAAGGAAGGTAGATATCTTCGAGCTGCTTCGCGTCGAGACAGTCTTCTATCTTCTTCTTCAGCTCGTCGGTCAGTTTACCTTTCCTGCTGATCTCTTCGAGCACATAGGCCCTTCTGGCGAAAAGATCGTTGAAATACTTGATGCTGTCGTATATCTCGGCGACTTTCACCTCGTCCATGTTACCTGTCTGGTCTTTCCTGTATCTGGCCACGAATGGGATGGTGGCCTTGTCATTGTAGAACTGCATCAGATTCTCTGTAATGTCGGGTTTCAGGGAATATTTACTCTTCAGAATATCGGCAAGCTCGAGCGGCATGATGACTCCTTTCAATGTGCGGCAGATTGTCAAAGGGCGGCCTGTTTTCATCGAATCACATTTTCCTGGTAGTGCTGAAGTGAGCAAGTGGCCGAGGGATCGAGTGCAGAAACTATCCTGATCCCTGAAATATATGGAAAAACCTGATCCGAACACTGCAATCCGCAGGCCGTCCTGAAACTGATTTCTCGGCACGATGGCGGTTTACCTTTCGGCAGGCTGCCATCCTCCTCATGTCCGGACTGCGCCTCAGATCGAGGAATTGGCTACTTCCTGGCAGAATTGTACTTCCGGGCAACGGAAAAGAACAGATGAGGTCCAACGAAGCATGACATTGAAAGACCTGCTCAAAGCCGCTTCAAGCGGCAATGTGGAGAAACTGAAGCTCATACTGACGGCAAAGCCCGGTCTGATAAGTGAGGAAGATGAATGCGGGATGTCAGCGCTGCACCTCGCGGCGAGGGAAGGAAACACAGACGCGGTAAAGCTCCTTCTCGAAAAAGGAGCCGATGCGAACAACAGGAACAAGTGGCTGCAGGCTCCGCTTCACTATGCCGCTTCAAAGGGGCACACCGAGTCGGCCGGGCTTTTGATCGAAGGCGGCGCGCGAGTTGATATAAGAGACAGCGACGGCCAGACGCCTCTCCACCTGGCCTGCTCATCCGGGAATGCTGCACTCGCGCAGTTTCTGATGAGAAAAGGCGCGGATGCTAAAGCCTGCGACAATCACAACGTTTCGGTGCTTCACGAGGCGGTATCCTCCGGAGAGGCTTCCATCGTGAAAGCCCTGCTCGATGAAGGAGCGGATGCAGGCGACATAAGTCTTTCAGGCGTCACGCCTCTCCATACTGCAGCCCAGCAGGGAAACGCCGACATAGTGAGGATGCTCCTTGCCGACAGCGCATCGCTGAACAGGCAGGACTCACAGGGGCACACACCTCTTCACATCGCAATGCTCAACAGGCATCTCGAGATAGCCGGAATCCTGCTGGAAGAGGGCGCAGATGTGAATGCGGAAGCCTGCGGCTATACCGCCCTCCACCTGGCAGCCGGAAGAGGAGATATTGAGGCCGTGAAACTGCTAATGAAGCACGGCGCAGACGGGGATGCTCCAAACAGGGGAGGCCTGACGCCGTATGACTTCGCTCTGCAGAGAGGGCACGATAAAGCGGCGGGACTCATCAGGCCCGGCGGGGCCGCGTAAAGGACGGAGAAAGTCGTCTATTCATGCGCTCCATGGCGCCTCAGGAGCATCTCGATCTCAGGGAGCTTGTACTCGACAGCCATCCTGAGAGGCGTAAAGCCCTTATCCTCAACCGCGTTGACATTGGCGCCGCTCTCTATCAGCACTTCCGCTATGTCGGCGTATCCTTCGAGCACGGCGTTGTGAAGCGCAGTGAGCCCGTAGTTGTCTTCAGCGTTGACATCGGCTCCATGTGACAGCAGAAGCCTGGCCATCTCGAGCGAATGGGCGACATGAATGGCGCTGTAGCCTTCCTTATCCCGGGCGTTCACCTCTGCGCCCTTCTCCAGGAGATAGCGGGCCGTATCGAGGTGATCCTGCTCCGCCGCTATTATCAGAGGTGTACATCCTCTTTCGTCCCTGTCGTTGATGAGAAAAGACTCCTCCTCCAGAATGGACCTCACGAGAGTGACATTTCCGCTGTTGACTGCTGTAAAGAGAATCTCCGGATGAACCATTGCGCCTCTCCTTTGTATTTTCTGCCGGACCATCACTCCTGTGAATTCTGTGAGCGTCTCCGCTCTCCTTCCTGATGAGGGAGGTAATGCCTGAAAAAACCGGGCGTACATACAGGAAGCCGGAAATTCCGGCCTCCCTTATTAATACTCCCCCCATTGATCCTGTCTGTCACAGCAGGGCGTATGCGCCATTGAGCCTCCATCTGGAAGGGCTCGTCGGCCTGCCGTATCCATCCACCTTTCCTCTGTTCGAGTAGAGGCAGTGGTTGTGGTTCCAGGTGATGACCGAGTCATAGTTCTTCATGTCTCTGAGGTTGATTCTTTTGTACTTGTTCTGGAGTCCCAGGAGCTTTATCGGGTAATCGACGACTTCTCCGTTGTTGAGGCTGTGGCAGGCTCTTGCCAGCGAGCGCGCGCCTTCATGTCTGTTCGCGAGGGCTCGCTTCGCCATCACCGCGTAGCAGAGGTTCGCATAACTGCGCTCCGGCCCGCTTCCCACGAATCTGTTCATCCTGTTGCAGAGCGCCAGCTCATTGGCAGATACGCTCACCTGTCTGCCATCCTGCAGCGTTACATTGTATCCGCCGTCCTGAGTGCGCTGAGTGTTCTTGAACACCTTGTCGCCGTATTTGTTCATCGCCGCCTTAATCGTGGCCACGGAGACGCAGTTCCCCTCGGCGCCCTGCCGCCACGATCCGATGAGATCGCGCCACTGGCGGGGCTTTGTGTTGTTGGCCGGGCTTATGCCGTTGTGGTTGTTGAAGTTGTTCGTATTGTTGAACGGGTTCACGCCGTTGTTGCCGTTGATCGGGCCGAACGGGTTCATTCCCCCGTTGTTCGCGCCGCCGTTGTTTCTGCCGTTCATCTGATTCATCATGTTCATCATCTGGTTCATCATCTGCATCTGTATGTGCATCATCTGCTGCTGCGTCTGTATCTGCTGCTGCATCTGCTGCATCTGATCCTTCATCTTCTGCATCTGGTCCTTCATCTGCTGCGGCGTCTGATCCTTTATCTGCTGAGATGCCGCGCCGTCAGCCGGCTTCCTGTCGACCTCGTCGCCTGCGTATGCCGGCTGTCTGTAACCGTTCTGGCCGTATCCGGTCAATGAGCTGCGATATTCGAGTCCCTGGCGGACCTGCGAGCGGACTGTATCGTCATATTCCACCAGCTTCCCTGCCATCGCCGATCTCGTTGAATCGTAATCTCTGGAGGTTTCGCGGAGGGTTCCGTCCTGAATGGCCGAGGAGCGCTCGTTCTCTCTGCTCTGCGAGCTCTGGCCCATTCCGTTCTTTGCGTTCTGCACCGATTCCCAGAGGCTGTTCCTGAACTGCGAGCTTATGTCTGAAGAGTTTCTGGCGGCTGATTCAGTGTCATTTGACGATGCTTCCCGGGAGAATGTTGACGCGTCGCCTGTCCTGGTCTCGCTCTTTACGGCAGTCTCTTCCTTCTTCTTCGTCTCAGGCTTAGTGTATTGAGACACATTCTGGACTGCATTCGATCTGGTGCTCTCCGTGCTCTCGACTCTTCTTATTTCGTCTGCCATTTTGCCCGCCCTCGCATCTTTTCTTTTATTGCGCTTCTCTTGTCTCCCATGATGAATTTCAGGATCCGGCCTAAAAAAGACTTGAAAAGTTGTTCAAAAAAATCTGAAAGCTGTTAACAGATGATAAATCTTTGTTAAAAATCCGTGTACTTTTTTCCTGCTTCAGAAGCACATCCAAAAGCGCAAAGATCCCAATCACTACTGATCAAGAAAAAAACAAAAAATCAGTGTAAGAAAGGAGAGGTGGGGATAGTGGAGAGAGGGAGATACACTCTGCTCGAAAATGGGAGTGGTACGGCGTCGGGAGGATTTTGTCCAGGCGGCGACAAAAAGTGGCGTATGAGAAAAAGTGATTATATCAAGTTTCTCGGGACTGCCGGAGCGCGGTATGTAGTATCGAAGCAGCTCAGGGCATCAGGAGGCATATTCCTGTCTCTCAAAGGGAAGCGGATTATACTCGATCCAGGCCCTGGATCGCTGGTGCGCTGCTCCCACTCCCGGCCGCCGATAGAGGCGGCTTCGCTCGACGCCCTGATCCTGAGCCATTCCCATATAGACCATTCAAACGATATAAACATCCTGATAGACGCCATGACCTATGGAGGCTTCGAAAAGAGGGGCGTCCTGTATGCGCCATGGGACTGTCTTTACGGAGATGATGCGGTCGTTCTGAAATACCTGCGGGGCTACCTGGACGGCATCGTCACGCTCGAGCCCGAGCGCAGCTTCAGCCTTGGCGATCTGTCGTTCACAACCTCAATCACGCACAGGCACCCTGTCGAGACATACGGGATAACCTTTGACTACGACGGGAAGAAACTGGCCTTCATGGTCGACACGCGCTTCTTCCCGTCTCTGCTCGACAGCTACAGGGACATCCACACTCTCGTGATGAACGTTGTGCGCTATCCGCCTCTGCCTGAGGAGAGCGACATTCTGCATCTCACTTTTCACGATGTCAGGGAGATCGTCACGTCCCTGTCGCCTGGAAGGGTCATCCTGACTCATTTCGGCATGACCATGCTGAAGAATGACCCGACAAACCTGGCCCGGAGCCTCAGCGATGAGACAGGGATCGACATAAAGGCTGCCACGGACGGCATGGTCGTCGATCTGTGAACGAATCCCCGCACTCCCGGGATCCTAGCCGTTGCTGAGAAGGACAGGCATGTAAGTGTGAGTCAGAACCTTCTCGGTCACGGACCCGATAAGAATCTCCTTGAGCCTGTTGTCTCCGTAGCCTCCCATGAAGATCATCGAAACGCCCAGATCATTTGCGGTGTTTACTATCGTGTCAACGACGTCGCCTGTTTGGTGGACCTCTTCAACTGCAAGGCCGTATGACCTGAGATAGCGTGACGCCTCTCCCATGATCGGAGCGGCTTCTTCCTTGGTGTTCTTCACCGTCAGGACTGTTATCCTGCTGAACAGCGAATGCAGGTCGCCGATGACTCTCAATGCGTTTCCCGCGCTTCTCGAGCCATCGTACGCCACGAGGGCGTGCCCGCCTATGTCTTTATCTTCACAGACGGCCAGCAGAGGCCTCCCTGTATGCTTGATGACCTGCATTATCGCCTGCGGCACATCTGTGCAGTCCCCTTCACCTTTGATCACCTTCGCCATCACGATCAGATCGGCGGAGCGGCTGGCTTTCAGGATTTCTTCGGCGACATCGCCTTCCACTTCATCGAGGGAATGCTCAAATGCCATCTGCGGCTTCATCTCTTCGTAGTAATTCTCAACTTTCGCCTTTTCTCTGTCCAGCTCGTCCTTTATCGCGCCCAGCTCGGAACCGGCCGAGGCCATTGAAGGCACGTCAAGCGACACGGCGCCTACTGTCCTGTATGACATCATCACGGACTTGATCTTCGACGTGTCCATCACATGGAGGAGCGCCAGGCCTGCCTGCACCTTCGAAGCTATTGATGCAGATATCTTCAGGGAATTTTTCGAAAACTCTGAGCTGCCCATTGGAACCAGTATTCTCTTGATCATAATCCATCCTCCCCGCACCATATCTTATACAATACTCTTCTTGATCCCGCCGAATACCCCTTCTGCCGGAGGTGGAAATGCCGCAATGTCGAAGAAATTCATATGAGCGGATATAAAATCGTGGACAGGACGTCAGATGAAATCGTAATAATGGGAGCCCCTCTGTCAGAGTGGAAGAAGCGCTTCGGGCTGCCACTCCATCTGTTGTCAGCCGAAATGGTCAGGGAGAACATCAGAGACTTTGCAGCTGCATTCAGAGAGCTGTACCCTCGAGGAGGCATCAGGTACGCCATCAAGGCCCATACCCATCCAGCCCTTCTCGAGATAGTAAGCGGCGAGGGCGCCGGAGCCGATGTGACATCGCACTGTGAAGCGGAGTGCGCCATCAGAGGCGGAGTGGCTGCCAGTCACATCGATCTGAACGGAAACTGCAAGGAAGACTCGCTCATAGACAGGGCCATTGCCCTCGACATGCTCATCATCGCAGACTCCTTCGAGGACCTCGAGCTCATCGAGGCGAGAGCAGCGGCGCAGGACAGGGAGCCCAGGGCGATGCTCAGGCTGTCTGGCTATTCTATCAGGCAGGCGACATCAGAGGCGGTATTCACGGCCGGAACGTGGACGAAATTCGGGGCGCCTGTCGCCGAAGTGCCGTCGTATCTTTCGTCCAGTCTCCCGTTCAATCACTTGAAGCTCTTGGGCTTCCATACTCACATAGGCTCGCAGATCACCTCCCTGGAGCCGTATCTCGAAGTTCTGGGAATCATGATCGAAATGGGGCACCTGCTGAAAGGCATACAGGGCTCTTGCCCGGTGCTCAACATAGGCGGAGGATACCCGGTCTCCTACCTGGACGGGGCCGGATGGACGGAACTGAAGAGGAAAGTCGCCGAGGGATGCAGGGCGATGCTGAAGGGAGACCCTTCGAAAATCCACTGCTGGGGCGGCGGCCCCGGATGCTTCAGAACAGACGGCGACGGCAATCCGGATGAGTCAGCGTGGCATGGCGAAAGCTACCACTCGCCGTGGCCGAAGGCGGAGATGCTCCGCGCGCTGCTGAAAGGCGACGTGATAGTGGAAGGGAGATCCATCCAGACTGTCGAGGCCCTGAAGGAACTGGGCGGGCCGACGCTGCTGATCGAGCCTGGAAGAAGCATAGTGGAAGACGCAGGAGTCACCATGTCGACAGTCTCACACATCAGGAAAGTGGCTGGCCATCATAACATGGTGACAGTCGAGATGGGAGTCACGAGCCTCTGCGACGCGATGCTGGAAGGGATTCCCAACAGGTGGGAGGTGGCCTCGGAGCATATGCGAAGGGACGAGTCGCCATTCGAGACGTTCATCGGAGGCAATCTGTGCTTTTCTGGGGATATGCTCACCAGATACAAGACGAAGCTCGAGCGGCGGCCATCCAGGGGAGATATCCTGCTCACACACGACACAGGAGCTTACACTTCGCATTTCCTCGCGTCTCACGCGAACTCATTCCCCTGCGCCACGAGGGTGCTGGTCGAGAGCGACGGCAGATGCACTACGATGAAACATCGCGAAAGTCTCGACGAAATTTTCAGGTGATTAAAGCCTGTCCTGGCCGGCTCTGAAGGCGGACCACAGGCTCCTGAAGCCGTCCCTGTTTTCCCTGCAGTATTGATGGAATCTCACCGCAAAAAGCGCCCTCATCCTCATCGGAGCATACTTCCAGCTGTCAGGCTTCTCCTCGGAAAAGAGGTTCGTGCCGCCGAGCAGCAGCTGGCGCCTGACTATATCATCACAGGAGACTCTAGAGGCGTTTCTCATCATGTCGCAGAGCGTTATGAACGTCGTGGTTCTGCCCTTACCGGCCTTGCAGTGGAAATGCAGCCAGATGTCATCGGGAAGGGAGCGGTACCAGCCGATGAAATAGTCTATGCGCGGGTCTGACGCGAGGAGGTGATCGCTCACAGGTATGCGGATGTACTGCACGCCCATGGACCGGCACAGCTCCTTTTCGGTCATGACATCCTTCACCGCTACTGCTTCCTCCCTGTATGATTCACTGCCTTCCTTCTCGACCTCCCAGGCAATCTTGACGGAGCCAGCCTTCTTCGCATTCTGAAGGCGCTCTGTTTCATCGCTCTCTATCTCCGCGAGCGACTTCCCCATGTTGGCCCAGTTGTGGATCCCCCTCCAGCTCACAGGGACGCCGTTGATGAAGCCGTGCGACTCCTCCCTGAGATCGACTATGATTATCTTCCTGCCTGCGAGCCTGTCCTTGATCATGCGGAGGCCTTCAGCAGAAAACTGAGAGCTTCCGGAGACCTTAAGCTCAGAAAGCCCTTCACGGGAAGGGAGCGGAGCATCGCCGCGCTTCTTCAGCTCATCGGCCATTGTGCGGAAGTTCCTGAGATCCATCGATATCCTCGGATCCGGATCTGCCGACAGGACAGGCGGCTGAAAAGATAGGGCAGGCAGTGCGGCGCAGATCAGAAACAGCATCATGACGGCAGTGAAGAAAATTGCCGGCTTTGCCGGTGAAATCAATAACTGCTTGAAGGAGCTTCTTTTGTTCATTTCCAGGCCTCCGGGGATTATTTATAAAGTAACGGACAATCAATCAGGTCAGGAATCCCTCTTCCAGGATCTTCTGCATGTGAAGCTCCTGGTCCCGGGATGAAGTAAAGCCTGTTGACTTGCACACGACTGAACGGATGCAAAAGATCAGAATGTGGTTTCAAAACGGTCAGAATGGAGGGTGTCATCGCCTCTCTGCTCATGCCAGGCTATCACGTCGAGGATCAGCTCGTCCTTCGTATTCCTGAGCTTGATACCGTGCCTGTTTTCTATCTCCCTGACCTCTTTCTTCAGAGCGTCCCTGAATTCAGGCTTCCTGTAGAAATGCATCAGGTCTTCATTGTGAAGCGGCAATCTCAGCATCAGGTTCTCGAGCACGAGCAGCAGCAGATAATGCCTCGGGTCGTCGAGGCTCTCTCCGACGTCGCCGCAGGAGCATCGGTTCAGTATCGGCGTGCCGTCCAGATCGGTGGCAGTCGCGAGCCCCATATCGTGAAGCTCTCTGAATGTGATCGAACCGGGACTGAGATGCGGGAGATCGGTGTACGGAAGTCCGGGCAGCACTCCTTCCGGGCTCACAGATATGGCGCTCCCCATGAACGTAAAGCTCATCTTCACTCCATAGTTTTCACACACCCGGTGCGCCCTGATGGCTGTCAGGATGCTCCCGAAGTTCATATACAGATAGATATATCTGGGGAGATGCCTCCCGTGATCCTTCAGGGTCTCGAACAGATCGAGCAATGTCGACTCGAGGGTTTCTCCCGACGCGCCTGCGCCTTCTCCTATTATGAGGACATCGGCGGAAAAATAATCGATCCCTTTCGCGGCAAGGATATCCTGCTTCGACACGAAGGGATAGCTCTTCTTCTGATGATCGCTCATCGGGTAGAACTGAGCCGTCGTGTCGAAATCCGGCGCGTATCCCCAGCAGGCGATCTCCCACCCATGCTCCGATGTGGGACTCTCTCTCCGCTGCTGTTTGAGCACTATCGTTCCCGGAGTATAGTAGCTGCTCACGTGACTCCTGAAATGAGACAGGAAATTGAAGGCACGCGCTCCGAAGAGTATGCACACCCAGGCGATGGTAAGGCCCTCATTGAGAAATGCCTTGAACTCCGGCGCGCGCATATACACCCAGTCGCCGATTGCAGCATCGAGCGCCTTTGCCTTGTCCAGGCCGACCAGGTTCCGACGATATGTCGACAGACCTGCAGGGCTCGACATGATCGAAACCGGGACTGCTGAAACGCCGCCGGGCTTGCGCACTTCACCCTTGTACGAGTAAATTGCGCGGTCGTGATCGATGAACTCAGGGCTCCCCCAGTCCTGCGCATACTGTCTATCCATTATAAGACTCCTTTAGTGCTCCAACCCCTGGAACTCCTTTTTCCTCTTCCATATCGTGACAAGCGCCACAGCCCGTGAGTTGTAGTGGGTTTCCACGAGCTCCCAGCCCATAGAGCCCCTCCTGTTCAGAAGACCGATCATCGGCTCCAGACTCGCTGAAGGCATGTCTTTCGCAATGCAGATCCCGTTCGGGTCGCATGTGATTGTCGTCTCCGATCTCTTCCCGCCTTCGACGATCTGCTCGATCGGATAGCTGTCTATCTCATATTCCCAACGTTCCATCTCTAGTCCCTCCTTGTCTGGATCTCCGACCAGGCGCCTGCCAGAGACGCCGGATTCATTCAATCCAAAGCCCGGCATGGCGTCAAATGCTCTCTCTCTGATGGTGTCTGTTCCGGGCACCCGCCTGCTTTTTGTATATGAGGCGTTTACTGTTAATTCTACCCGCCCGGGTAAAAACCTCTCATTATCACTTTCCTTAGAGGGGCTTTCACTGTGAGAGAGAAATTCTAATCAGAAAGGGGGGATTTACAGATGGATTTCGATGTCGAGGATATTTTCGATGCAGTCAGCCAGAGGAAGGCAACGTCAGTGGAGGCCATGATCCTCAAGAAGCCGAAGCTGATCTCTTTCAAAGACTCGCTCTTCGGGAGGGTTCCGATCCACGAGGCCGCCAAGCTGGGCTTCTCCGACATCTGCGAAGTTCTCATCAAAATGGGCTCGGATGTCAATGTCTGCGACAAGGACGGGAACATGCCGGTCCATCTCGCTGCACAGGAAGGGCAGACAGAGACAGTAAAATACCTGATAGCCAACGGAGCCGATAAGAACGCTTTCAACAGCGAGGGAAGGACGCCTCTTTCACTGGCTCTCAGGAAGAAGAGGGAGGAGACATCAGAGTATCTGCGCGGCCAGGACGCATTCAGCGACATCTTCGATGCTGTCCACAGGAACGATATCACCATGGCCTCCGAGTTCCTGTCCAAGGGAATAGATATCAACGAGCGTGACGACGACGGCAGGACCGCCCTCCACCACGCGGCCATGGCAGGCTTTCCAGAGGTGGCGCAGTTCCTCACCTCGAGAAAAGCGGACCTGATGGCGCAGGACAACGACGGGATGACACCGCTGCACCTCGCCGCGAAGCACGGGCAGACAGCTCCGGCGCAGCTTCTGATCTCGAAAGGCGCTGAGATAGACGTGAAATCGATGGGAGGGATAGGCGACACACCGCTGCACCTGGCGGCGCAGTCCGGGCAGAACAGCCTCGTCGAGCTCCTTATCTCGAAAGGCGCTGATGTGAACGGCCAGGACAAATACGGCAAGTCGCCTCTGCATGAAGCCGCGCAGAACGGCCATCTGTCCACAGTTGAGCTTCTTGTTGTAAAAGGGGCGCAGGTCAACGCGAAGACTTCAGACGGCAAGACGCCTCTCGCCTGGGCAGAAGAAAAGGGCCACAGAGAAGTGGTGGAATACCTGAAATCATGCGGGTCAAAGGATGCAAAGGACGGCACTTCGTTCTGGAAGCGTATCTTCAAAGGGAAATAGAGAGTTCAGAGGAATACGATGCACAAAACGCTCTTTCCATTAATAGCCCTGGTGATCTGCGCGGCCTGTCTCTGCATTTCATGCAGAAGCACGGCGGGGAAGCAGGCCGGAGATGGATCGAGCGACAGGGAGAAGCTCAGGAAGATCCAGGCAGTCCTGGAAAGCGCGATAAAGAACCATAAGGACGGTGAAGGGCCCGGAGGGCTCAGGTGGGCAGTGGCTGTGCGCGATATAGTCGGCGCCATGGCAGTCTGCGAGCCCTCGGCAGGCATCGGGCTGTTCCAGAAGCTGGAACAGCCGGAAACGAGCGGCAGTGACCGCTCTGTCAGAACAGGCGCGGCGATGCTGCTGATGAGGGCGCTGAAAGGAAGTGACAGGGAGAGTTTCATAGAGCTCTGCAGGAAAACTGATGACAGGGAGCTCAAAAACACCGTGGTGGAAGTCATGAAGGTGGGCAGTGAAAAGGCTCTGCTTCTTACAGAAGAGATGGTCGATCCCTCCACGATGGCAGGAGACGCCACTCTTCTGCTTGCGGCGTGTGATCTGAAAGGCGCAGGGCTGGACTGGAAAGATGCGGCAGCGAAGGCCGCTTATTCGACTGACGAAAACTTCATAGCCGAGCCCTCCCTGATAATCGGGGCGCTCCTGAGGGCTTACCTGAACGATGATTCGGAAAAGGCCGGCGAGATCCTGAAGAGCGTAGCAGGCCTCAGAGGCAGGTACGAGGTGACGTTCTGCGAGACAGCGGCGCTGCCTGTCAAGTTCATGAGAGATCGCGAAGGAGACGATGAATCTGCCATAAACTACATCGAGTTCATCGATCGCTCCTGTGCAGGGATGCCGGAAGAAGATGCCTTCTCGGTGATCGCATTCGCGGCGAAGCACTGGCCGGACAACGCTCCCCCTGCCCTCGCCCAGGCGATCAGGAAGAGGTGGAAAAAGGAGTTCCTGGCAGGAGAGCTTTCAGTGGCGCACTTTTCCACGTTTTATGCGGCAAGATCGATGATAGCCTTTAATCCCGAGTGGTCATGCCAGGCGCTTTCCTCACTGATTGGCTCCCTCTTCTCCCAGAAGAAGCCTGAATCGCACTATCACATGATAGGGACGAGCGCAGGCCTTCTTGCGAGAAAGGACGCGAAGAGCGCAATGAAACTGGCCGAACAGATCAAATCGATGGAGTGGATTGTGAACGCAAAGAGGTGCATCTACCGCGGCTGGGCCATGAGAGAGCCCGACGAGGCCGTGGCATCTGCCGGAAAGGAGTATATAATGAGCGGTGATGTGGGGAAGAGCCTCAGAGAGGACCTGCTTCTCGAAGCGGCCGTTGGAGCGTCGCTGTCGAAGCCGGAGCTTTCAGCGGCTGTGATGGCAGAGCTTCCTGACAGGCCTGTGCGCTTCTCGCAGGGCTACTGCCTGATCGCACCCCAGATGGCCCGTATCGACCTCGACAAGGCCATCTCTCTCATAGTGCCTGAAGCAGCGTCAGGCAGACCTGTTCCGGCAGACGGCGCCCACGCCCTGGCTGCGATGGCGCTGAATATCGCGGCAGTGCCGATTGACCCGACATTTCCGCGCTTCTATCCGGACCTGATGTACCCGCGGGACCAGTGGCCCGGCCCCTATTCATCGGAGCCCATTCGATTCTGAGACAGCATCAGATAATCCTGATAGAGAGCTGATGCGATATAGGAGCTTCCCCAGGCCGGTTGCCGCCTCGAAGGGAAAGCTCACAGGAGACAGACAGGAAGAAGGTGAACACATAATGGCAATTATCTTACATCTTGCAAGTGTCAGTGAGGTGCAGCTGGCCCAGTTCATATCCCAGCCGTACGCGCTTGTTGATTACCTCTACAGGAGCGGCAAAACGTCAATAAGGCCGCCTGGCGGGCTTTTCTCAAAACTCTTTGCCATACTGGGAAGATCGGCCTCCGCCAAGGCCGATCCTGCCGACGAAAAGGAGCAGAGCGCACATCTGGAGCTGGACATGGCCTGGCAGGGGATCCACTTTCTGCTCACAGACACGCCGAACGAAGGAGATCCGCCATACTGCTACCTGCTGAAGGGCGGCGTGCAGATAAGCGACATAGATATGGGGCACGGCCCGGCAAGGGCTCTCCGCCCTCATGAGGTGCAGGATTATGCCAGGGCCCTTTCTTCCCTGTCAGAAGAGACACTGGAGAGCCGCTTCAACCCTGACAAGATGATGGAGATCGAGATATATCCGAAGATATGGAAGAAGGATCCGAGGAGCCAGGACCCCTTTGCATACCTGTACAGCCATTTCGAAAAATTAAAGGCTTTTATCCATACGGCTGCGGAAAAAGGCCAGGCCGTGGTAATATATCTGAGCTGATACTGAAGAGAGGAAGGAACGCCATGCAGATAGGACCGGAGATCCCCATATCGTTTTCGACAATCGACAGGCCTGTAGAGGCTTTCGTGACGCCGCCCAACGACCCTCTGGCAGGCATATTGATGGACCATCTGCCGAAAGACTGCATAGAGATAAAGGGCACGCTCGGTGAGAAGAGCTTCCACTACAGCTATTCTCTGCAGAAGGACAGGATCTCGATGAAAGGCGAGTTTGACAGCATCCCCTTCCAATGCAGCGGCACATACGCCGGGCAGGTGGACCTGCAGGGAACTCTCGGAGCCAACAGCCTTTCCAGCACTATCACGCCAGATGTCCAGGGCCCCAGAAACACGTCCCAGGCAGGCCTGGTCGAGGTCAGGGAGAAGATAGACATAAACCCGTTCAACGGAACGATTCAGATTGGAGGCTCGCTCGGACAGGATAAGCTCAGCGAGACCATAAGGGCAAGCGAAGACGGCAGCAGGATCCTCGACAGCGGCTCCATCGGCAGCGCAGCCATCGAAAGGGAGGTGACGGCGTTCAATGGCGGCTTCATGATAAAGGGGAGCATCGGTGAGCTCCCCTTCGAAGAGTATATCGTCGCCGGCTCTGCGCCGTCCCGGAAGTGAGAAGGGCCTGAATCAGCTCAGGTCAGGGGTTCGAGCGAATCAGGCGGCTTTTTGCCGCCTGCATCTGTTTTCTCCTTCCTCCGTTCCCTGTACCCTTTACCCTGTACCACTACCTCTTACTGATCAGTCCAGCAGCCCATCCTCTGAGGTATAGCGTATTAAGTGTCTGCGGGCGTCGTTTCCCGGGAGCCCGACTGTTATGGTGTATCTGAGAGCGCTGTTATCGAGCTCGTAAGAGTAGGAGAATGAGCCGCCGTATTTTTCCTCGTAGTATTTCTGCGATCTGCTGTCAGTCCAGTACCCGAGCGGAGGAATCTGTTTCAGGTAATCAGGCGTCAGCTCGTCGAGCTTCTTCGGATAGAGTCCTTTGTGATCTGTCGAGTACATCTCGAGGGCCGTGCCGATGTTCTTCAGATTCGAGTGCAGCGTGGTCATACTGCTGAGCATGAGCGGTGCCGGCAGTACGGCTCTCGCGTACCAGAGCAGAGCGGCTGTAAACAGGCAGGTCAGCGCGAAGAGCTTTCCCTTCACGGCGACATTCCTGGACAGTATGTGCCTCAGCTCCAGCCTGTTCAGCGTCCTGATCGACGTGAAGATCAGAAGCAGATAGAACGTGTCGAGCATTGGCTTCGCCATGTAGAAGGAGTATTTATCTCCTGTGTCCAGAAGCGAGAAGATGCCAAGGATGACTACGAAGGCGCAGTCAACCATGAAGTAGAGCTTGTTATACAGCAGCATATAGTTCACAGCGAGAAGCAGCGCGATCAGGCCTTTGATCCACACGGGATCGACAGGGAGGATGACTCCCGGAGGACTGTATCACGCAAATCCCGGCTTCGCGGTCAGCACAGCCATCGTAAAGAGTATGGAGATGGATAGCCATATTCTCTTCATTTTCATTACCGTCCTTTCGCCAGTATACTCTGGAGTCTGTTTTCGAAGAGCGAGAGCTTCAGGCTGAAGAACTGTCCGATCTTCATCAGAATGTCAGGCTTTGCAGCGGCGCTGCGCCTTTTTCTGTAAAACCTGAATAGAGCCACACCGGCGCATCCGGCTATGGCAATTGCGGCAAGTGTGGGATATACAGCCTCTGCTATCATGCTCCCTGAGGCGTCGATGGACAGGTACTTTACAGCAGCTGCTGCCAGGAAATAGAAGCCTGGCCACGGGTCCTTCCCGTCTGCGCACTGAAACGCCCCGAGGCCCGACTTTATAATCTCTATCTCTCCGCACAGCTGCTCCGCTGAAGAGGGGCGCTCCGACCTCTCGCGTCTGAGGCATCTCATCACGAGGCTCTCAAGCTTTGCCGGAACGAAACTGTTCAGGCTCCTGAGTTGCGGGAAGCTGAAGCAGAACTGCTCAGGCTCTTCTGCCGTGAGAAGATGATACAGCGTCGCTCCAAAGGCGTATATGTCAGAGCGTTCATCTGTCTGCGCGAGTCCATACTGCTCAGGCGGCGAAAAGCCCGGCGTGCCATACACCATCGTGTCTTTCTGCTTCCCGGGGCTGTAGTATCTGGCAATACCGAAATCTATGAGGCGGAGCCTTCCCTTCGATGTCATCATTATGTTGGAAGGCTTCAGATCCCTGAAGATCAGCGGATGGGGGCTCTGCCTGTGAAGATGGGCGAGTATCGACGCAAGCTCCTCTGCAATCTCCACCACTTTCTCGACCTCGAGAGGCCCGCCCTGCTCCTTCAGCATCGCCTCGAGGCTCCTGCCCTGCACGTACTCCATCACCAGAACTGCGCTGTCCTGCTCAATATAGTGCTCGATGAGCTTCGGGATGGCAGGGTGGTTCATATTCTTCAGCAGCGCGCACTCCTTGTCGAAAAGGGCTGCCGCCTCTTCCCGCTCTTCGAGCGACATGGCTCCGAGCTCAATCTCCTTCAACACCCAGCGCACATCAGAGGCTCCGAAGGTGAGATCCTTCACAAGATAAACAGCGCCGGAAGCCCCCCTGCCCAGCGGCTCTATGACCTCATAGCGGCCTCTCAGAATCTCGCCGCTTCCGTGTGATGGCGCTTTCTCCGGCGCCATTGAGGACGGTTTCGTGGATCTCTGCAGCTTTCTGCGGTAGTCTTCACGACCCTTCACGATAAGATGGACTACCGTAGCCGTAATAATCAACAGCATCGTTATTACATAGAAATTGACGAACTGCCCATTGATGATGTAGAAGATATTGAACTCCCACGAAATCAGGCTTATCAGAAATACTGCCAGGAAGAACAGATCACAGACAATGAGCAGATTCCCTGACCAGACCTTACCGCGGGCCATGCCCCAGGCAGTCAGGCCTGCCAGAGCTGCAGGCACCAGCAGCGGCAGTATGATGAAGATGTACCAGAGCTCCGTGTTGATGACCAGCATCAGGAAGATCGCGAATAGAAGCAGATGGACGAGAGCCAAGGTTCCTGTGACAAGTGCAGGAAACAGCACCGATAAAGGGAGCGATGCCCTTCGGCGCTTCCTCGGCGCCTGGTATGTCCTCTCCATGAGATCATCTCCTTTTTCAAATACTCGCACATGCATTATTCCCAAAAATAGAAAACAGGGACAGCTCAAAAAAGAAAATAGGTAACCGTCCCCACTTTTCGAGGGAGAAAGTAGTTAACTGTCCCCACTTTACGGGATTTGACCGGGGGGGCCCGTTCTGATATAATCGCCTCATCAGCCCAGATTGAAAGGAGCCTGTCATATGATTAAAAAGTCTTTGACTGCTTTGGTTGTTATCACTCTGCTCGTTCTGGCCTCGTCAGCGCTGCGCGCCTCGGAGATACACGAGGCTGTGATGGACGGTGATATTGCGAAGATAAAATCGATGATCGGGTCAAACTCCTCGGCCGTCAACGCCAGGGACCAGTCCGGCTCCACGCCGCTCATAATAGCGGCAAGATACGGCCTCAAGGACGTGGCTGCGCTCCTGCTCGAAAACGGAGCTGACATCAACGCCCAGAACAACGACGGCTTCACAGCCCTGCACAGCGCCGCGGCAGGGAACAAACTGCCGGTGGTCAAGCTGCTCATCGTCAAGTATGCCGATACAGGCGCCAGGGATAAAAAGGGCAGGACGCCGATATTCTATCCTGCCGATACGAACGTAGCCGCCGCAATAATAAACAGGGGAACAGATCTCAAGCTGAGGGACAACGACGGGCTGAGCCCGCTCCACTTTGCCATTACCCGCGGCTACACGGCTGTCGCCGAGCTCTTCATCAAAACAGGCGCCGATATCAACGCCAGAACGAATGCAGGCGAGACGCCCCTGAAAGTGGCGATGAAATACAACCGGGCAGACATAGTGCAGATGCTTCAGAAGGCAGGCGCCCTCGAATAGGAGCCTCAGGAGAGAGAAGGGTGCGCGGTGCCGGAGCGCTCAGGGGGGAGCTCATCGATTTCAGCGCCCGCTCTCCCTGACTGCCGCATCGCCCTTCACAGGAAGGTTACCGCCAGCCGAGGAGCTGAGCTTCGCAGTGAAGACTCCCTTGAAGACCTTGTCCACTGTGACATCCCCCACTTTGTAAAAGAACGAGCGGGCAGGCATCCTGTATTCGCTGTCATATTCCACCCTGCCTCTCAGAATGGCGAACCGGTCTCCCTCAGCGACAGTCTCATTTTCACCGGAATTTATATACAGGATGCCGTTTTCCTTGATCTCGAGAATCCTGTGCGATATCGACACGCCTGTATCCTCGACAGGCCTCAGCTCTTCAAAGGCCGAACAGGCGCGTACCGCCATCCCGCAGCAGTCCTTTACGCGCTGATCATCAGGAGCCTTTTCCTGCGCCTTCCTGTAAAGGGGAAGAGCCTTCGCCGGGAGACCGTCCCTTTCAAAGCACAAAGCCAGATTGAAGAGCGTCTTCCAGTCTGCCTTGTCATCTCCGGAGCCGCGCTCCCAGAATTCCCGGGCCTCTTTCCATTTCCCGTCACCGGCCAGGCGGGCTCCTGCATCATCGCCCTGAATGCCCCTGAGCTTCGTGACATAGAGAGGCCAGAACTGCTCTAGCAGTTTCCCGAACAGGCGATCGGCCATCATGAACTTCATCTGATAATCAGACAGCATCTCCGAATGATATGCGCGATCAAAGTAGAAGGGAGGCGCATATTTGACAGAATGGCTGAAAAACGTGTTGAAATCGTTGAAGTAGCATGTCTCCGCCTGAACAGTCCCGGCGGACTTGTGAATATGGGTGTCGTAAAATCGCAGCGTGACAGAGACGCGACCCTCCCTGTGCAGATAAGGGATGGAATATGCAGGTCGGTAGACCACCAGCTGACGCCTGCAGCGGAAAAGCGAATATGCAGGAAGCTCAGGCTCCTTGTAACGCACTACAGTAAGAAATGAACTGTCTGTGGCTCCGTGGATTACGGCATCGACCTTCAGGGCCTCCCCAATCTCGGCGGCCTTTTCATCTGTGAAGACGCCTTCAGCAGAGATCCCCTTCGACGCGAGCAGGGCGTCCACTTCGCCTGGATCCATAACGGTGACACACCCTGAGAGCCTGAGATGGTAGCAGAGAGAAGACTTCATGTCGCTCTGCCAGGCTTTGTCTGCCTGGAATCCCACAACGGCGACAGTCTTTATATTATCCAGCCTGCCGCCTGAAGCTGCATAGGAGTCGAAGTTCATGGAAGTCTTCACGTCCCTGCAGCCGGAGAGCAGAAGAAGAAGCGCAAGAGCCAATGCCAGGGATATTGGAAAACGGGCCTGAGAATAATGCTGTTTCATTGCTGTTATCACTGAGAGTCCTCCGAAGTCATGCGGACAGAGGCTGGTTCGCTGATTAATGAGGTTTTCCGCCAAAAAGACCGGACAGTCCGTGGACCGCCTTTATCAGATGGGCGTATCCGGCTGCGAGCGGGCCTGGATGAGCCATCGTCAGGGCCTGATACCACGATGTATCCCTCGCCACTATGGTGTCCAGAAATGTCTTGTTGAACACGCTGTATGCATTTGCAATGGAAAGACCGCCTGCATCTGTATCAGGCTGGTGATACTCATCTACGGTCATGTCATCGAGAGCCTTCCTGAGAGCCATGGCTTTCTCTTTGACGGCCTGAGAGCCTATATCTCCGCTCTTCCCGATGTTGTCCAGAAAAGCCGGAAGATCCATGCTGTTCGGGAACACGAAGGCGCTCCGATGATCGCGGAGCATCTCTGCGATCGCCTTTTTATCATTTCCGGCCGCGGCTAATGACTTACCGAATTCATCAAGGGCTTTCCTGAATGCATCTGTCTTCGAGAGATCGAACGCGGAGAACGAATCAACCTGCTCAGGGCGGCCGGCCGCTCCCCTCACCAGACGGGCAGCCATCTCTTTTGGCGTGACTGAAAGAGAATCAGAGCCTTCAGGGATCGAAAGAGCTTCCCTGTAAGGAAAACCAGGAACATACATGACCTTTTCGGAAGCCGCCAGATAGGAGGCGCTGTCCTTCAACGCGAGAACTATCTCGGCGTTCGCCATGCCGCAGGCATCGAAGGCTATCACATCCGGCTTCCTGCCCACGGCGCCTGCAGCCTCCGTAAAGGCTCGCCTGAGCCCGTTGATGCTCATCCTGTCCCTGTGAGAGTCGTCGTCCAGAACTCCCTCCCAGGAATGGCCATGGTCTTTGAGAACCACCATCGTGTGCCGGGACGGGTACTGCTTCATCCCTGCGATCAGAAAGTCCCTCAGCGTTTCAGGAGAGGCCATGTCGACCTGGCCCATCTCGGAGAGGACCTTCTCTTCAACCTTGCCGTCACTGCCCTTCGAGATCGACATGAGCCGGCACCCGTTCCACGAAGGGCTTTTGCAGATTGGATTCTCTCCCCTGTCCCACTGCACGATGAGGTTCATCCTGCCGAGCGAATCGAGCCGGGTGAGATCCCTGTGCTCGTCAGGGAAGTATCGATCGAGGTTGTTGTCGCCTGAGCAGAATACAAGAACTGTCCAGTCCTTCTCCTCTCCTTCAGCCCGGGGAGAGGAAAGACGCAATGGCAAGCCATTGGCGGCTCCAGTGGCTGCGCCTGAAAATGACGATGTCCTGGAAAGACTGTCCAACTTTTTGTCCTCAGAGCAATTATATCACTGAAAAGGGATTGAAACAATAAACATATTGTTTCCACTTCGCCGGATTCCTGCCCTTCCGGAGAGAAATTCCCCGCCGTTTAAGTTGCCTTGTGAGGCACTTTAAGGTATAATAATGTCAAGGGGAAGGTAAGAGTTTCTTGGAGAGCGCTCAGAAAAGCCGCTGTCTCCAGCAGCGGCCATTGGGATAATCTGTGGTTTTCCTGATTCTGCAGCAGATGGAAAGAAAAATGAATAGCAACGGCAGCCGAGACAAAACAATAAAACCTCCCCTCAGGAAGAACTTTCTTCTCTTCATCATCTACCTCGCGCTCATTTCCGCCGCCATCTATATTCCCTGGCACTTCTTCACGGTCACAGGCGTTCCCGTCACAGGCAGCGTTGTCTATGCTGACGGCAAGGTCAGGGTCTTCAACAACTCGTTCGAGAAAGACAGGGAAAACGCGGCCAGACTGGACGAGGGTGACAGAGTTGTAACAGGAAAAACAGAGAAGACTTCTATCTCGTTCGAAGATCTGATCTCGATAAGGCTCTCGCACTTCACAGAGCTCGAAATAACAAAAATCAGAAGGCAGTGGTGCAACCCCATGGATCTGCTGGGAGGAAAGCGCACGAATATATGCGCCGCAGGCGGGACCATCATCCTGAGGAAGGGGGCGATCTGGATAGACAAATCAGGAGGGGCTCCTTTCGCGGTATATGCAGGCGATACCCAGATCATGGCTGAGAAAGCCTCTTTTGAAGTAACATACAAACCGCAAGGCGAGACCTGCATCTCCGTTTATCGTGGTGATGTGAGGGTGGGCATCGTCGGGGGCAGCGATTTCAACACAGTGGTTTTTCCCGGCAAGGAATGCGTGATGATGAACGGGAGATGCACATCGATCAATTCGCTGCGATACAGATCAGAAGATAAATGGCAGAACTGGAACATGGCGCTGAGCTACATAGCGCCGCCGCGATCTGCCAGAAAGTTGGCCGTTGTAAGAGTTACAGCCGCAGGAACGCAGCGGGGCAACGGCTCTAAAGGCGGAGAAGGCGGCACATCGAAGAAGGGCCTGGGTGTGAAGACAGAAGAGCGGACAGATCCGTTCTCATTCAAGAAATGGCTTTCCCAGAAGACAAGAGAGGGAAAGGATCCTTACCCGAAATACACTCCTTCAGGCAACTCCGTCTCAAAGCTTGCCTTCTCAGAGTTTCCAGGGACGTCTGCTGCTGACGAGACTGGCAATACAGACAGCGGAAACAGCACCGGTGAAGACAGGTCCCCTGAGACTCCCCCGCCGCTTTCAGGCCGGTCCGGTGCTCCAGCGCCTGCTGCATCACTTAAAAACGCCGATCGATATTCATTTGAAAGATGGGTCCACGACAAAACGAGGGGAGGAAAGGATCCCTACCCGAAGTATACCCCTCCTTCGGCCTCAGGGGCCGCCACGCCGGAGGCAGTCTCTGAGCTTCCATATCCTTCGAACTCGGCGCAGAGCACTGCGCAGAAAGTCCAGAAAACGGCCAAACCGAAGGCGGAAGATAATTCAGCGGAAAGCTGGTTCCCATTTCTCAAAGAAGACAACGTGCCTCCTCCGCCTCCCTCTCTCAACAACTGACGGGGCACGACGATACTCTGCCATCCGGCTGGAATCCGATACCCATAAATCAGTCAGGTTTTTTCAGGATAGAATACCAGGCACGGAGTGCACTCTCCCTCTCTCATCCTCCCCACCTCTCCTATCTTACACCATAAAAAGTCTGGACTGTTCATTATTTCGTTGCCATCTGGCTAGAACCGCACTCCGTGAGTCTCCATATACTTCACTGCAAAGCCTTCCTTGGGAAGAGAGCGGTGGAAGTGCACTATCACCCATTTACCATCGCGCTTTTCAAGAACTCCGGATACGCGCAGAGACAGCTCGTATCTCTCATCCATGGCCTCGACCTGCGCCTTCAGAATCTCTGAAAACCATGCCGTATCGGCAGACGCATTCAGCTTCACGGTAGAATCGTGACGGGTAATCTCATAACTGGTAATCGCCTCGAACTGCCTCCTGTGGATCTGCTCGAGCTCATTCCAGCCTACCCACCGCTCGTCCCTGTCGGTGCCGAAGTTCACCATCTCCTCATCGTGAGCCATCACATCGCTGAACAGCTCGATATCCCTTTCACTGAGGGCTATGTAGTATCGCTTCAGCGTCTCCTCGATCTGTCCCAGTTCCTCAGCAGCTTCTCCCATCTGTACCTCCTTGATTATGCATCGCTCTATGCAATTTTCGATCTCCTCTGTTACAATATATCACCTGTCCCGGCATCGGCCTCCACAGCATTCCGGCTTTCCGCATCACGGCACGGCGAAACAGTTTTTATTGCAAAGGGCCATCCCGGCAATCATGGCTGTGGCGAACGAGGCTGAAGAGAGCGATCCGGCCGGACTATATGAAGAAGCGGAAGTCTGACAGGTGAAAAATGACACGCTCCACACCCCCCTGATGCCCTGAATGGACTCTACTGATATATTAACGCTCAAAATTTGATAACATCATGTTTACCTGCTCCTGGTGCCCAGGACAGGTGGCGTTAATTATGCTGGTGAGTATAAATTCCCGGGGAGACAGGAAAATCCTCTCCAGCCGAAGTATTCCGGATCACCGCACATCAGGATGAATCGCATGACAGATGGAGAAGAGAGCAGATGAAGGATTCCACAAACAGGCCTTCCAGTGAAGGCGGCTCTCTTTCGCCAGATCCGAAAGAGCATAACGAAGACAGGCTCTCTCCTGATGCAGGCAGAGCCTTCACTGAAGAGACAGTGAAGCGCTTTTTCCTGTGCAGGGATGCTCTCAGCTCATATTACGGCGATGAAGACAGGGGCACAGAGGCCGCATTCCAGGCAGTACTGGCAGCCCTGTTCCTCCACTATGCGAAAAGCCTCGCCATTAGGCCGGAGCCATCCCTGTGCTCCTTATGCCCTCTCCCTCGGATGGCTGAGGAAGGCGAGCGGGATCCTGTGTGCGCTTTCTGCATGTGTTCAGCGGGCTGTGCGACGGACCAGGGCTGGAAGGCCTCACCTCTTCAGGAAGCGGCGGCAGAGTTGGACCGCTTCTTCGACGATTACAGCTTTTCGGTCTCAGAGGGCTCGCCGCGCTGCAGCCGGGATGTCATAGATCTCTCGGCGATTGCATCTGTCTGTGAAAGCCTGACTGGAATGGACAGCTCATCCGGAGGTGTGGTATACACTCCACGTGCCGAGATAGAGCTGATGTGCCGCCTTGCCCTCGCAGACAATCTGGCAGGTGCTGCAGAGATCGGCCAGGGAGATCTGATATACCGTCTGATCTTCGCAGGCGATGAAGACGAAAAGAGCGAGATTGATTCAACAATCGCCGGCCTGGGCCTCTGGAAGCCTCTGGTTGAAAGGCTCATGTCGCTCAGGATCTGCGATCCATCCTGCGGAGGGGCGTCTTTTCTGACTGCAATGCTCTCCATGCTCGATGACCTTTGCAGGAGAGGCCTCGTGCAATCAGGTGAATCATATTACAGGCAGACAATACGGCGCCAGATAATCGAGCAGTCCCTCTATGGAGTCGACATTAACAGGTGGGCCTGCCGCTTCGCCGTCCTGAGGCTCTGTCTGTCCCGGTTTGAAGGGCTGAGCCGCAGACTGTCACAGCCGGAGGGAGGAAGCAATGAGCTGCAGCAGAGAGAGAAGCCTGGCGCCTTTTTGCATAATATACACTGTTTTGACAGCCTTTTGCTGCCCTGCCTGCGCCATCACCAGTGCCCGCCGGAGCCTTCTTCTGAATCTGATAAGGATTCGTGGAACAGCCGCTTCCCGGAGATCTTTCGCAGAGAAGCGCCTGGCTTCGATATTGTATTAGGCAATCCGCCTTATGTAAGGCAGGAGATGCTTGTCTCCAGGCCTGGCAGAGCACTGCAGGCCGGCGATTACAAACAGCAGATCGCCAGACTGATATATGACCGGTTTTCGGACTTCTTCGGCAATCGTAATTCCGATAAGCAGAGAGGCAGGCAGGCAGGTCCGTCTATCGACAGAAGGAGCGATCTCTACATATACTTTTATTTTCTCGGCTTTTCGCTGCTGAGAGATGGAGGCTCTCTCTCGTTCCTGTCTTCCAGGTCATGGCTGGAAGTATCTTACGGAAGGGTCCTGAGAGAGTTTCTCTTCCGCCGGGCCAGGCTCAGCACCATAATAGAGAATGAGATGCACCGCACATTCGCTTCCGCATTCATCAACACGGTAATTGTGAATGCTTCTGCGGAGCATCGTATCGAACCTGACAGCACAAGCAGCTTCATAATGCTCAGAATGCCGTTTGAAGACGCCATATCGTCATCCCTATTCAAGAAGCAGCGCGTTGAAGATGAAGAAGGCGACAGCTACAGGATCATCTCAATCAGGCAGTCCGATCTCTTCGGCACCGCAGAAAATCTTTCCGAAGATAACAGGCTGAGCCTCAACCCCATAGAGCCTGCAGAAGCGACAGCGGAACGGGGACGCCTTCATGTCAAGTCAGGATCCCTGAATGACAGACCGAGATTCCAGAGCGGCTTCCTGCCGAGGGTGCCGGAGATTTACAGGACGATAACCGAAAAAGGCAGGGGAATAATGCTTCCGCTCGGCAGCTTCACTTCGCTGATGCGCGGCATGACCACCGGGGCAAATGATTTCTTCTATCTCGACAGGGAGTCCCGGCTGAAATGGGAAATCGAAGAAGAGTATCTGAAACCTGTCATAAAGAGCCCGCGTGAATGCAGAAAAATTCTTATCCATGCCGAAAATCACAGCCAGAAAGCCTTCATCTGCCATAAGGACAGGGATGAGCTCGAAGGCACAGGCGCGCTCGAGTATATCAGGCACGGCGAAAAGCAGTCGATCCAGATGAGGCCGAGCCTTAAGGGGAAGAACCGCTGGTGGGAGCTCAGGAGCGGAGGCGAGGTCACCCATCTCTGGCAGAAGTCCGTCGACAGGCGGCACATACAATGCCAGCTCATCGGAAGCGCGGCAGTGGATCAGAGGCTTTACCGGCTCTGCTTCCGGAAGTCGCCTTATGCATTGACGGCTGTCCTGAACTCCGCAGTGACGATTCTCTTCAGGGAAGTGGCTGGAAGGGTAAGTCTGGGAGAGGGCGCGCTCGACAGCGCGGTCTACGAGGCGCTGTCACTTCCGGTCGTAGACCCGCTGCGACTGGATGAAAAGGCATCCCGTGAGGCTGTGGAAGCCCTGTCCCTGAGAGAGATCAGAGCCATTGACGAAGAGTTCGAGATGGATGACAGATCGATGCTGGACGGGCCAGTCTTCGATCTGCTTTCCCTGACCAAAGGCGAGAGAGATGCCGTCTACGAAGCGGTCTGCTCGCTCGTTGAAAGCCGCTTGACAAGGGCCGGGACATTCAGAAGACCGCGAAAGCTGCGCCACAGGTAGCCTTACTGTTTGTTCTTCGGCATCTGCTTGATCGAATACCCTTTCTCCTCGGCCCACTCCCTGGCAAGCGCCTTCAGAGTCTCGTTCCCTCCATTCAGCCACTCCTGCGCGATCGCAGTCGTGACATAGTTTGCCTTCAGCCACTTTTTGGCCGCAGCCAGCATGGAAGGGTTTGTGCTGTTGATCCACGACAGGGCAAGCGTCTCATTCATCTGCGCGCTGTTTATCCATTTCTGCGCCGCCTCCCTGAGCACGGGAGACTTGCTGTTTACCCACTGATCTGCGCTCACGGCGTCGAGACGTGAAGAGTTGTCTGAGACCCACTTGAGAGCGGCGCTTTTGAGAGCCGGTGATTTTCCCGCCAGCCATTCGTCTGCCGTAATGACATCGAGGTTCTTGTTCACCCACTGCTGTGCGACGCCTTTCAACGCCGGTGAAGAGCTTCCCAGCCACTTTTCTACGGCCGCGGGGCTGAGAGAGGCAGATTTCTGATCAGCACACTTAAGCGCGGCGGCCTTCAGTATCGGCGAGCCGCTCTCCATCCATGCGGCCAGGATTTCGAGCTTGTCATTGTTCGAGAGATACTCATCGACGACGGGCCGGGCTGCCTTCTCCCCTACCCTGCCGAGCGCGGCGGTTATCTTTTTTCTCATCACAGGTGAGCTGTCCTTCGAATACCAGATCAGAAGTGTATTTACGGCGGCGGCATCATGTGCCTTTGCAAGAGATGCAAGCGCCGAGTCTATCGCTTTGGCATCCTTCCTCTTCACCAGCTCCATCGCAGCCTCCACGCGAGCCGCAGGATCCGGGAGAGTCGTGACCTCTGTGACAAGAACCCTGGACGGGACTGCGCCGCCTGCCAGCTGCTTGACTGCCTCCTTTGCCTGGAAGCGGGCGTTCTCGTTCTGGCTGCTGTCTGTCGAGAAGGCGCACAGCGGCTCAATCGCGCGCCTGTCATTGAGAGCCCCCAGGCACTCTATGATGGCGACCTGATCATCGCCGGAAGTCGTCTTGAGAGCCCCGACAAGGGCATTGAATCCGGGGTCCCCCATTTTCCTGAGGGCTTCAAGCGAGCTCTCGCGGATCAGGCTGTCAGAAAGAGATGAAATCAGGGCAGGTATGGCCTGCGCGGCCTTGAGCTCCCCCAGAATCTTTGCGGCCCTGCGCCTGCTCTCATAGGGAGCTTTCGTGTCCGAAAGGATCCTGATCAGCGGCTGTATCACGCTGTCGCCCTGTTTTATCAGATCTGCCTCGGCATTGTCTCTCACCGATTGATCGGCGTGATTCAGGTTTTCAATCATCGTCTGTGTCCCTGAAGGCTTGCCGCACCCTGCAAGCAAGGTGAGAATCAGCACAAAGGCGGTCATTATGAAGATGGCTCGTTGACTCAAAAAAACACCCCCCATTAAAATCTCGATCGTATTATAGCACATTTGTGGAAATTGGGGACAGACTCTTTAATTAACAATCTGGCAACAAATTCCTGAACAATATTCAACATCCGCAGTGACAGCAGAATGCTTTTCATTCTGATTTTCCAGGAAAATCGTTGATATGCTAGAAATACTGATACCCGGCATTTCAGCCCTGCCTGCGCAGGGAGGCCGACAATCAGAATTTAACTGGCAAGGAGTTTTGACAGATGATGAAGTTCCTTATAATAATTCTCTGGAGCGTTTGCTGCGTGGCCATGAACTTCGGGGCAAAGAAGCTCAGCGCCATTCCTGAAACCTGCAAAGGTGTCGTCCCAGTCATATCAGCCATACTGAGCTCTCCGTGGTTCTACTTCTTCGCCATCACAGCAATCGGTACGGCGGTATTTTATATGTGGCTGATCAAGCTGATGTCGCTTTCAGTGGCAGGAGCCCTGGTCTCCGCGCTGAGCGTGGTGCTGATCGTTCTGACAGGCGTATTCATATGCAAAGAGGAGATGCTTTCTGCGAAGCAGATCGGGGGCATAGCAGTAACCCTCGTGGGGCTCTTTCTAATCCAGGGATGATCAGGAGGAAGAAAAAATGAAGCCATCTGTGCTCGTAACGAGAACCCTCCCTCAAAAAGGGATGGATATGCTGAGGGATATGTACGCGCTGACAGTCAATCCTCACGACAGGGTGATGACACGGGAAGAAATAGCAGAAGAGATCAGAGATAAGGACGGCCTTCTCTGCCTTCTCACCGATGCTATTGATGGCGGGATAATGGACAGATCGCCGAGACTGAGGATTATAAGCAACTATGCCGTCGGCTACAACAATATAGATGTCAATGCGGCCACAGAGAGGGGAATAATCGTCACGAACACTCCGGGGGTTCTCACAGAGACCTCGGCCGATTTTGCCTTCGCGCTGCTGATGGCCATTGCAAGAAGGCTCCCTGAATCAGAGCGACTTGCGCGGGCCGGGAAGTTCAAAGGCTGGGGACCCATGTTCATGCTGGGAGAGGATATCCACGGAAAGACTCTCGGGATAGTGGGGATGGGAAGAATTGGTAAGGTCGTGGCCAGGCGTGCATCAGGCTTCGACATGAGAGTCATCTATCACAATGCGCACAGGCTCTCCTCCAAGGAAGAAGCCTCCCTCAGAGCCGAGTTCGTCCAGTTCGAAGATCTCCTGTCCGGCAGCGATTTCATAAGCATTCACGTGCCATTGTCGGAACAGACGCGCCACCTCTTCGGGGAGAAGGAGCTGAGAGCGATGAAGAGTGACTCGTATCTCATCAACACATCGAGGGGGCCTGTCGTCGACGAAAAGGCACTTGTGAAAGCACTCGAGGATGGAGTGATCAGGGGGGCCGCGCTGGATGTTTACGAGAATGAGCCTGAAATCGAGCCCGGGCTGCTGCGGCTCGAAAATGTCATCGTGGCTCCGCATGTGGCGAGCGCCACAGTGGAGACCCGCACGAAGATGGCGGTGATGGCTGCGGAAAACCTGATAGCCGCCATGGAGGGCAGAGTGCCTCAGTACATTGTCAACAACGAAGTGCTGAGCAGGAAGGCCTGAGATGCTCCTGAGCTCAGGGCGGCAATTGCGCTATCGAGTATGAAGTGGTCAGCTGTCCCCAGTTTCCAGAGGCACGAAAATAGTAAGCTGTCCCCGATTTCCAGAGGCATATTGGCGTGGCTATCGGCATAAAAAGTGGTCAGCTGTCCCTGTTTTTTGCTTTCTCGCAGCGCTCGATGGCAAGGGAGAGCTCTTCCAGCTCAATCGGCTTGGTTATGTAATCATCGACACCTGCCGCCATGAACCGCTCCTTGTCCTCTTTCATCGCGTAGGCTGTAAGCGCTGTGATGAATACTTTTCTCTCTCCGCCGTCGTGCTGCCGGATCGCCTTGGTGGCGTCAACGCCGTTCATCTCCGGCATCTGTATATCCATGAAGATTATATCGAAGTGATGGTGCTGATAGGCCTCTACCGCCATCCTTCCGTTCTGCACCTGGACGACCTTGTGGCCCAGCTTTGTGAGATATTCGACTATAACCCGCCTGTTAATCGATTCATCCTCCACAACGAGAATGGAGCGCTCCGAGACAGGCAGGTCCTTTTTGCCATCGGCTTTCTTCTCGCCCTCGCATACAGGCTCCTCACAGATATCAAATGGAACGACGAACCGGAAAGTGCTCCCGGCTCCCAGAACGCTCTCAGCCTCAATGCTTCCCTCCATCAACTCGACGAGCTTCCTGGAGATCACCAGCCCCAGGCCGGAGCCCTCATAGCGCTTGGTCATCGAACTGGCCGCCTGCGACGACGCGTCGAAGATCGTGCCCAGTTTGTCTGCGCCTATGCCGCAGCCTGTATCCTTGACAGTGAAGGAGATGAGAGCCTTCCCTTCATACTGGCTCTCCTTGCGGACGCTGAAGCTTATCGTGCCTCTATCGGTAAATTTTATGGCGTTACCCACCAGATTGATTATGATCTGGTTGAGTCGCACCGAATCACCGATAACTCTCTGTGGAACAGAAGACGAGACATGCCAGGTCAGCATCACCTGCCTCTTCTCGGCCTGGTTGGCGAAGATTTTCATAGTGGCGCCTATTGTGTCTGACAGCGAGAAGGGATTCCTGTCCAGCTCGAGCTTTCCGGATTCGACCTTTGAAAGATCCAGGATATTGTTGATTATGCCCAGCAGGTTGTGCGCCGAAAGCTTCACGAGCTTCAGGCTGTCTTTCTGATGCTCCGAATCGGCATTTGACAGCATCAGATCGATCATACCGATTATTCCGTTCATGGGAGTCCTGATCTCATGGCTCATGCTGGCCAGAAACTCAGATTTCACCTTGTTTGCTGCCTCGGCTGCCTTCTTTGCGACCTTGAGCTCCTCTTCCTCTCTCTTTCTGTCTCCAATATCCCTGGCTATCACGATATAGTTGACAGGAACGCCATGTAAATCCCTCACGACAGACGCTGAAATCTCGACAGGCTTCTGCCTTCCGTGGTAATCCACTATCTTGAGCTCAATATTCTTGACCGAACCCAGCTCGAGCATCATCCTCTCGAACTGGCGTGCCATATCCCCGTATTCCTCCGACACCATATCGAAGACATTGCTCCCTATGACATCGTTTTTCGATGGATATCCTGTCAGAAGGGGCTGCATGTGATTGCAGTCGATTATCGTGCCGTCTATGTCACATATTGCCACGGCGTTCTGTGTCGTATCTATGACACTCCTGGTCAGGCTGAGCTGCTGAATGAGAGTCTCCTCGGCTTTCCTGCGCTCCGTTATATGCCTGGCCTGCTGCAGATTCCGGAGGGCGAGCTGCGATATCTGCCTGGCTAAGAGAAAGAGAAACTGGCAGACACTCTGGAACTGCTTCCTCGGCATCTGCGTCACCTCTGTCAGAGCCTTTCGGAAGTCCTCCTCATCTGCCCCGATCTCCCTCGCATATTCCAGCATCGGCTCCACGTCAATGGAGTCGTCGAGCACCTGCCCGATCAGCCAGTTGGCTATGTGATGCTCGCCGGCGCAGATGCTCGTGCCGCCATCCCATAGACCTCCGGAAAGACAGGGCTGCATCAGCGGGCCGTCAGGGTTGACACTTCCAAGCACGGCATCGGAATGCATGCAATTTCTGAGGCCCTTTTCAGTCGATCTTATTATCGAATTGCAGAGGCGGCAGAACCTGCTCTGCCGGGTGATCGGCGTACCGTCGGGAGCGGTGATTATCGATGCCACTCCGGTGGCATCTGCAAAAGCGTCCTGGATAGATTGAATCTCATCCACATCGAACAGATCCTGAAATCTCAGGCTCGATGTATCGCCTACAGGGCGCGTCAGTTCTTCGACACGCTTTCTGAGCGTCTCCTGAGCTGCCTTCTTTTCTGTTATGTTGATGAAAGCGACGATGATTCTCCTGTCATCCAGCACGGTGATATACGTCTCGAGGTGCTCGCCGGTTCTGGAGGAGAAGAAATCGAAACGGTGCGACTCCCCCGAAGCGGCACAGTGCATGAACTCGGAGAGGAACGACGGCTCAGCCTGCCGGAAGATCTCTGATACGAGCCTGTCTCTTACCTGCTCACACTCTGTGGTCAGTATCCCGAGTAGAGCCTCGTTGAACTCCGAGATTCTGTAATCGACGGCCTGAGACTGATCATCACATACAGGAGCACAAAGAAGAAGGCCTGCCCCCATGCTTTCCAGAAGTGCATTGACGGCATCTTTTTCCATATTTCCTGCTTCTCCGTGTCTGAATCTGTTTCAGGTATTGTTAACATAAATGCATATTTCAGATATTACATGGCCAAAAAATTCATCAAGCACTTCCGACTTCCTTCAACTTTTCGCCAATACACTGCCAGACAGGTTCGGATCAAGTTTTCACATTTCTTTCAGGGGTCAAGAGATCCAGGGTTCAATGGATCGAGGGGTTGAAAGAGAATTTCTTAACATTGACCACTGCAGCATTTCAGAGATCAGAAGATTTTTTCCTTCACTTGGCCCCTCGTCCACTAGGCACCTCGACCACCTGGCCACTTGATCACTGCAGTTATGAATAATGATAATTGATAGCAGGAGAGGCTTCAGCGCATATAAAATATAAGGCAGACAGACAGATCGAGTGCAATATTCCCACTGTTCCGGAAGGAGTGATTTCGTTGACGAGGAGAAGGTTTCTGGGCCTGCTGATATCGGGAGCTACAGCATGCGGCGCATTCTCTTACGGGAGCGCGCTCGGCAGCCTGGCGGCGCACGCCGCGCCTGGAAGATCATACACGCTCGTCGAGGCCGGACCTTCCTCATTTGCATGCCTCACAGCGGCAGGAACACCGAGACAGATCGGACTCGCAGTCGGAACCGCCTTCGGCAGGGAGATCCGGGAGGGAATGGCGAGGCGCTCCAGATGGATCTCGCGCCTGAAGGAGTATGCCGAGGGAAAGGGCAGGCATCACCTTGACACGATGCTGCAGAAAGCCAGGGAGTTCGCGCCGAGAGTGGTGGAAGAGCTTGAGGGATGGGCAGAAGGCAGCGGCATATCGTTCCGGGATCTCTTCATCCTGAACTGCAACAACGAGCTGGATACAAGGCTCGAAGAGGACAAGAGGCCTCCTGGCGACTGCTCCACCGCAGCCCTGAAAACAGCAGGGAAGCTCCTGATAGCCCACAACGAAGACGGAAACGGGAAATACAGCGACCTCATGTGGGTTCTCCACGCAATCCCCGATGACGCCCCTGAGTTCATAAGCCTCGCATATCCCGGCTTCATCGAAGGGAATGCCCCTGCATTCAACAGCTGCGGAATAGCAATCACTACCAATTACATAGGCACGAGGGAAGTCAAGGACGGCATACCCCGCTATTTCATCTCCAGGATGATGCTGGAGGCGCGTAATGCTGAGGAGGCGCTGGCCACAGCCTGCCACGCCGAGCGCGCATACGGCTATCACCATATCGTAGCCTCTCTCGCCGAAGGTCGGGCCTGGGGAGTCGAGGTCACGCCTTCAAAATCAGGTAAGCGCGAGATCGAAGGCCTCTATCTGCATACGAACCACCTCGTCTTCGAAGGCCTCAGGGATACGCCGCAGTTCGAGAAATACAACGCCCTCTCATCGATACCGCGCTACCAGTCGCTTCAAAAGCTTCTGGGCTCCATATCTGACATCTCATCGATAACGAAAGCAGATATAGTAAAGGCCATGTCATCGCATGAGGGGAAGCCGTACAGCCTCTGCCGGCATCCTGAAGGAGAGGCTGAAGGCGCGACCGTCGGGATGGCCTTATTTGAGAGCCGCCGCGGAAAGGAAGACTTTCAGATGGAGCTTTACGCAAACACCCCCTGTATGGGAAGGAAGAAGATATACAGAATGGGAAGTAAATGATCCACATCTCCTATTAATGCAGTCAGCGGAGGAATGAAATGAGCAAGGACCTGAAACTGCTTATCGCCGATGATGAAGAAATATTCCTGGAATCGATGAAACAGTATCTGGGAAGAATGGGATACGAATGCGATCTGGCCTCTGACGCCCACCAGGCCATGGATAAGCTGAAGGCATCTCCTTACGATCTGCTTATAACAGACATAAACATGCCGGGCAACTCGAGGCTCGAGTTCCTGCAGAGTGTGGCGGCTGAATTCCCTTCGCTGCAGGTAATCATCGTGACTGCACACCCAACCGTGGATACGGCTTTGGAGGCGCTCAAGCTGACGGTTGTGGGATACCTCGTAAAGCCCTTCAGTTATTCTGAGTTCATCGGTCTTGTCGAGATCGCCTCGGCGCGCACCGAGATGGCAAAGGCGCTGCAGAAGACAAGGGAGAGGATAGAATCGTGGGACAATGATCTCAGGAGCTTTCAGAACCTCACAGGTCTTCAGAAGAGCGGCAATCTGAACCTCATGCTGCCGTCGTTCATAGAGCTGTCGATAAGGAACATAGCAGGCTCTCTGATTGACATCTCCAACCTGCTGAAGCTGTCTGCGGCGAACATATCTTCCGAGACTCCCTGCCATCTGCTGGGCTGCCCGAGGGAGAAGCATCTGACCGAGGCGCTCAGAGAGACCATCGAGGTTCTCGAAAAAACAAAGGGATCCTTTAAATCAAAGGATCTGGCAGACCTCAGAAAAAAACTTGAAAATCAGCTGAAAAAAGACACGATTACCCCTTAATAAAGATCATAAAATACCGATAGAATTCCATGCAAGAGGTCCACTCCAGGGGGTGGACTGCCTGGTCGGTCAGGAGAAAGTCCTGAAAGTCGTAGGCACAACCGTGTAGCTCATTTATGTGAAGCGGCTGTGCCTTTTTACATTAATCACTGCCGCTACACAGAAACAGACACAGCATCGGTTGACCTCAGGAATCAATACAGACCAGGTTTGTCATGTTAAACCATTAAAAACTTGACGAAAGGAGGGGGGATTCCGGCAATCTCATTCGATTGAAGAGCTGCGTGCGAAATCAACAAGGTGGGTTGAAAAACTGTGTGCGAAAAGAATCAAGGAGGAAACTATGTTTGACAACATGAAGCTGGGGAAAAAGATGATAGGGGCATTCCTGTGCGTGGCCCTGATAGGAGTCCTGATCGGAGTGTTCGGGCTGTATGCCGTTGGCAACATGAAGAGCAATCTCAAGGAGATCGGCACTGTCAGGATGCCGAGCGTGCAGTCGCTGCTTCAGCTAAGAGTAGCGATAAACAAGGTGTGGGTTGCAGAGCGGGGCCTCATAAACCGCAGAATGATAGAGACAGAGATCAGAAAGGCAAACTGGAAGTATCTTGAAGATGCCTGGACGCTGGCAGACACTTCGTGGAAGGAATATGAGTCTCTCCCGCAGACAACGAATGAAGCTGCAGCCTGGAAGGACTTTGTCGGTCTTTATCAGGAATGGAAGCAGAAGCAGCGCAAAACCATGGAGCTTTGCGAGGAAAAGGACAGGCTTATCAATTCAGGAAACAACACTGACAAAAAATATGAGGATGATCTTGACAGCAGGGCGATGGCGGCATCCAAGGAAGCCCGTATTGCTCTGCTGCCTGCAGTTGAAGCGCTCAACAAGGTCGTGGATATAAATGAAAAACTGGCAAAGGAATCACTGGCAAATGCGGACAAGACGGCCCAGAGCAGCACCACCCTGGTGATCGTGGTGATGGCGGTCGGAGCAGTATTGAGCTTCCTGCTCGGCCTCGCGCTGACAGGCCATATCACGAATCCTGTTCAGAAGGCGCTCGAGATGTTCAGGGAGATTGGAAAAGGCCATCTCGGCACAAGGCTCAGAATGAACAGGAAAGATGAGATCGGTGAAATGGCAGCCACCATGGACAAGTTCGCCGATGATCTGCAGAATATAGTGATTGGGACCATGAAGAAGGTGGCAGACGGCGATCTCTCGACAGACGTGCATGTAGTTGACAAAGACGATGAAATAGCGCCGGCTCTTAAGAACACGATAGACTCGCTCAGAGGGCTTGTCGCCGAAGCCGGCATGCTGACGAAGGCCGCAGTGGAAGGACAGCTGGGCACACGCGGAAACGCCTCGAAATATAAGGGCGCTTATCGCGATATCGTACAGGGAGTCAACGAAACACTCGACGCAGTGATAGGGCCTCTGAATGTGGCAGCCGAGTATGTGGAGCGCATTTCGAAGGGCGACATCCCGCCCAGGATCACAGATAAGTACAACGGCGACTTCAACGAGATCAAGAACAACCTCAACCAGTGCATTGACGCGGTCAACCTGCTCGTCACAGACGCCGGCATGCTCAGCAAAGCGGCTGTCGAAGGAAAGCTCGACACAAGAGCAGACGCGACCCCGCATCACGGAGACTTCAGAAAGATCGTGCAGGGAGTCAACGACACGCTCGATTCGGTAATCGGGCCGCTCAACGTGGCAGCCGAGTATGTGGAGCGCATTTCGAAGGGCGATATCCCGCCGAGGATCACAGACAAATACAACGGCGACTTCAACGAAATCAAGAATAACCTCAACCAGTGCATTGACGCAGTCAACCTGCTCGTCGCAGATGCCGGCACGCTCAGCAAGGCTGCTGTCGAAGGGAAGCTCGATACAAGAGCAGACGCATCGAAGCATGGCGGAGACTTCAGGAAGATCGTACAGGGCGTCAACGAAACGCTCGACTCGGTAATCGGGCCGCTCAACGTGGCAGCCGAGTATGTGGAGCGCATTTCGAAGGGCGATATCCCGGCCGTGATTACAGATAAATATAACGGCGACTTCAACGAGATCAAGAACAACATCAACACGCTGATCGAAACGCTCAACTCCTTCATCAAAGACATGTACAGAATGTCAGAGGAGCACAACAAAGGCGATATAGATGTCATAATCCCGGCCGAGCACTTCCAGGGCTCTTACAGGAAGATGGCAGAAGGCGTAAACGATATGGTCACCGGACATATAGCAGTCAAGAAGAAGGCCATGGCATGCATCAACGAGTTCGGGAAAGGCAACTTTGAGGCTCCGCTCGAGCGCTTCCCCGGCAAGAAAGCTTTCATAAACGACACGATCGAGCAGGTCAGAGTAAACCTCAAGAATCTCATCGAGGACGCGATCATGCTGTCACAGGCTGCCATTGATGGACGTCTCGATACAAGAGCTGACGCAATGAAGCACCAGGGCGACTTCAGAAAGATCGTGCAGGGAGTCAACGACACGCTCGACGCCGTTCTCGACCCGATCAAGGAGGCTTCAACAGTGCTCGACAGGCTCTCGAGCAGGGACATGACCGCAAGGGTGACAGGCAATTACAGAGGCGATCACGCAAAGATCAAGGAAGCGATAAACCTGGCGGCGGAAAACCTGGACAGCAGCCTTCAGCAGGTGAACATAGCCTCCGATCAGGTTGCTTCCGCGGCGGCGCAGATAGGCACAGGCAGCCAGGCCCTCGCCCAGGGCGCTTCGGAGCAGGCCAGCTCACTGGAGGAGATCTCCAGCTCGCTGCAGGAAATGGCTTCCATGACAAAGCAGAACACCGGCAACGCCATCGAGGCGAAAGGCTTGACAGAGAACACAAAGCAGACCACCCATAAGGGCGTTGACAGCATGAACAGGCTTTCAGACGCTGTGAAGGCCATAAAGAGCTCTGCCGATCAGACTGCCAAGATTGTAAAGACAATCGACGAGATTGCATTCCAGACCAACCTGCTGGCCCTGAACGCAGCTGTGGAGGCAGCCAGAGCCGGCGAGGCAGGAAAGGGCTTCGCAGTAGTGGCCGAGGAGGTCAGAAACCTGGCCATGAGAAGCGCAGAAGCTGCTAAGAACACTGCAAACCTGATAGAAGAATCGTCAAAGAACGCCGACAACGGAGTCTCGCTGAACCAGGAAGTGCTCAGGAACCTCAGCGAGATAAACGCCGAGGTAAACAAGGTCAGCGAGATGATGGCCGAAATCGCGGCCGGCTCGGAGCAGCAGAGCCAGGGGATCGATCAGATCAACACGGCGGTGGAGCAGATGAACCAGCTCACGCAGCACAACGCCGCCAACTCGGAGGAATCGGCCAGCGCCGCAGAGGAACTGGGCTCACAGGCGCAGGAGATGAGGCAGATGGTGGAGACCTTCATGCTCACCTCGAAGGGGAACAAGGCATATTCGGCGCAGCGGCGCGAGACTGTCGCCAGGAGCTTTGACAGCTCCCCTGCGAGAGTGGAGAAAGCGCTTGTCACGGCAGGGAAGGCTAAGAAGCCTGGAAATGGAAACGGAAACGGAAACGGCCACAAGCACATGTCAGCTTCGGAAAAGGCGAGTCACATAATACCTCTCGACGACTCGGATCTTAAATCACTGCAGGAATTCTAGTTTCGCACGCAGGAGGTGGTGAGGTCCTCCCCTCATCACCTCCTCCCCCCTGCTCCATATAATGTATATGGACTGATGCGACCTGCCCTCCCCGAGGGCAGGTAAACTTCATGTCATCGACTGTGTCTTCAAGACACTTAAAAAATTCCGAAATCATCCGATATATCATGCAGAGGGTGCATGCACGGCGCGCACCGCCTTGTCGGTCAGGAAAGAGACCTGAAAGTCGAAGGCACAACCTGTAACTCATATGAGAAACACGGCTGTGCCTTTTTACATTATCGGATTGTATCATCATAAGAATATATAAGGACTCAGAAATCATTCATCGGTCAAGGAGGACAACATGGGCACCAGATTGAGACTGGGTGGAAAAATGACAGCAGCGTTCCTGATCATATCGGTCATCGGAGTCGTGATTGGCGTTACAGGACTCATGGCGATGAGGGATCAGAACAGGGAAGTGCATCAGATAGGCACTGTGAGACTGCCTGGCGTTCAGTCGCTCATCAGCCTTAAAGCTGCTTTTATGCAGATCCGGGCTGCCGAGCAGGCTCTCAGCAATCCAGGGCGGATCGATTCCGAGGCCTGCAGAGAGAATCTGGCCTTTCTCGACAGCGCGTGTAAATCAGCCGGCGATTCGATGAGGGTATATGAATCGCTGCCGCGCACACAGCAGGAAGATCTCGCCTGGAAGGACTTCCTGACAAGCTGGGAAAGCTGGAAGGAGAAGCATCAGAAGGTAAAAGAGCTGTGCGGGGAAAAAGGCAGGCCCGGCTCTGCAGAATATTCCGTGACAGACAATGGAGCCGGAGGGCTCGACGAAAAGACAGCAAAGGCCGCTGCCGAAGCACAGCAGTCACTGATGCCGGCTGTAAAGGCTCTCGACAGGGCTGTCGAGATCAGCGACAGAATCGCAGCACAGGATGTCTCGAAGGCAGACAGTGAATATAGCGGCAAATCAGCCGCCCTGACACTGGTCATAATCCTCGGCACCGTGGCCGGAATCCTTCTGGGTCTCTTCATTACGGGCACCATAACAGGGCCTGTGCAGAAGGCGCTCGAGATGCTCAGAGAGATGGGAAAGGGACATCTCTCCAAACGCCTTAAGATGAACAGGCACGACGAGATCGGGGAGATGGCGGCAACACTGGACAGATTCGCCGATGATCTGCAGAGCTGGGTGGGGTGCATGAACAGAATAGCCGATGGAGATCTGACTTTCAAAGTCATGCCTGTCGATAAAGATGACGAGATCAGACCGGCTCTTGCGCACACTGCAGAATCGCTCCAGCGGCTGGCGATGGAGACGGCTGATATCTCAAATGCCGCAATAGATGGCCGCCTTGATATCCGCGGCGACGCATCAGGATTCAATGGCAGCTACCGTGAGATTGTCCAGGGAGTGAACAGGACTCTCGATGCAGTAATCGCCCCCCTGACGATGGCTGCGGCATATGTAGAGCGTATCTCGAAGGGAGACACTCCTCCGAAAATAACGGAGGAATACAGAGGCGACTTCAACGCCATCAAGAACAACCTGAACAATTGCATTGACGAGCTGGGCATCCTCGTAGATGAAGTGGGCGTGCTGATAAGGGCTGCGCGGGAAGGCACTCTCACCAGGCGCTCGAATCCGGACAGGACAAGAGGAGTCTACCGCAAGCTGCTCCGAGGCATGAACGACACGCTCGACGCCGTGATTAATCCACTCAACGTATCATCGCGCTGCCTGGAACAGATTTCGAAAGGCGAGATACCTCCAAGGATTACGGAAGAATACAAGGGTGACTTCAACACAATCAAGAACAACCTGAACGAGTGCATTGACGCAGTCAACAGGCTGATCTCAGACGCCGGAGAGCTCAGCAACGCAGCAATAGAGGGAAGGCTGAGCACGAGGGTGGACGCGTCGAGACACCAGGGAGACTTCAGGAAGATCGTCCAGGGAATCAACGAAACGCTCGACGCCGTGATAGGCCCCCTTAACATGGCTGCAGCCTATGTAGAGCGGATTTCAAAGGGTGACACCCCGCAGAAGATTACAGACGAATATAAGGGCGACTTCAACGCCATCAAGAACAACCTGAACCAGTGTATTGACGAGCTCGGCATCCTGGTGGACGAGGTAGGCGTGCTCATCAGGGCTGCGCGGGACGGCGCATTTACCCGCCGCTCGAACCCGGACAGGACCAGAGGAGTCTACCGCAAGCTGCTGAAGGGCATGAACGATACTCTAGACTCGCTGATAAACCCAATCAACATTGCATGCGGCAATCTGGAGCGGATATCGAGAGGGGACATACCTCCCAGGATCACAGATGAATACAAGGGCGATTTCAACATAATCAAGGATAATCTGAACAAGTGCATTGACGCAGTCAACCTCATGACAGAAGAGGTCTACAAGCTGAGCGAAGCGGCGGTAAACGGAATGCTCGATGTGCGGGCAGATGCCTCGCTGCATCTCGGTGACTTCAGAAGGATAGTGGAAGGCTTCAACAACACTCTCGATGCAATGCTCGACCCCATCAGGGAAGCGACATATGTAATGGAGAGAGTGGCGGATCGGGACCTCACGATGAGAGTCATAGGCAACTACAAAGGCGATCACGCGAGGATTCAGCACGCGTTGAACACCGCAGTCGAGAATCTGGACAGATCCCTCAGGCAGGTCGATCTGGCATCCGATCAGGTGGCGATGGCATCGTCACAGATCGGCGCAGGCAACCAGGCTCTCGCCCAGGGCGCCTCCGAGCAGGCCAGCTCCCTCGAAGAGATCTCAAGCGCTCTGCAGGAGATGGCTTCGATGACCAATCACAATACGGAGAGCGCTTTCAAGAGCAAGAGCCTGACAGACAACACGAAACAGAGCACACAGAGAGGGCTAGAGAGCATGAACAGGCTCTCGGAAGCCATCAAGGCCATCAAGCACTCATCCGATCAGACAGCGAAGATAGTCAGGACAATCGACGAGATTGCCTTCCAGACCAACCTGCTGGCGCTCAACGCAGCAGTGGAGGCCGCAAGGGCAGGCGAGGCGGGAAAGGGCTTTGCGGTAGTGGCGGAGGAAGTAAGGAATCTCGCAATGAGAAGCGCTGAAGCAGCAAAGAATACTGCAGAGCTGATCGAGGACTCTGCAAGGAATGCCGACAAGGGAGTCACATTCAACGAAGAGGTGACCAAAAACCTCGACGAGATCAGCAGAGAGGTCATCAAGGCGAGTGAGATGATGATTGAGCTGGTGAACGGCTCGAAGCAGCAGAGCGAGGGCATATGCCACATCAGCAAAGCAGTCGAGCAGATGAACCAGTTTACCCAGCATAACGCGGCCAACTCGGAAGAATCGGCGGGCGCTGCGCAGGAAATGGATTCTCAGGCTCAGGAGCTGAGACAGATGGTGGCAACGTTCATGCTGAGCGACGAAGAAACGCTGCATTTCAGCAGAGAACAGCCTGAAGCCTCATATCACGCTCCCTCTGCGGCAGAAAAAAGAGTGCCTGCAGGAGCTGTGCATGGGAAGTCCGGGTCCGGCGGCAACGGGCACTCAGCGGGCAATGGGAACGGACATTCAGGCGGAAACGGGAACGGTCACTCAGCAGGGAACGGGCATTCTGCCCTCAATCGCGCAGGCCGTTCAGGCGGCAATGGGAACGGGCATTCCGGCGGCAACGGGAACGGGCATTCAACCGGCGGTATCAGAGGAAGCTCACCTGCAGCTGAAGGCAAGATAAAATTCAACTGAGAAGCTGTAACGGCTTGAAAGAAAACGCCATTTCAGGTTTCATGCCGGTGTCCGGAAAACGCCATCTTGAGATGGCGTTTTATTCTGACACAGGATTTGTCGATCCCGGCGCCTGGCATTTCATTCCGGCCTGATTCGACCCAGGGCCTGGCTGATCTTCTCGTCGAGGCCTCTCATCGTAAAAGGCTTCTGTATGAAATGGACACCCTCTTCGAGCACTCCGTGACGGGCAATTACATCAGCTGCGTAGCCCGATATGAACAGCACCTTCAGATCCGGACATATGGTCAGCAGCTTTTCCGACAGCTCCCAGCCTGTCATCTCAGGCATTATCACGTCGGTTATCAACAGCCTGATCTCTCCGGCATGCTCTTCAGCGGTTTTTATCGCTTCAGCAGGCGAGTTGGCTGTGTAGACACTGTAGCCAAGGTGCTCGAGCATCCTCCGTCCAGTCTCGAGTATACTGGATTCGTCCTCGACCATCAGCACAGTCTCATTTCCCCCCTGCACCTGCCTGGGCAGGACGACCTCGCGCTCAGGTACAGCCCGGTTGTGCGCAGGAAGAAAGAGATGAAATGCAGTGCCTTTGCCTGGCTCGCTTTTGATCTTGATAAAGCCTGAATTCTGTCTTACGATGCCGTAAACCGTAGCAAGACCTAACCCTGTTCCTCCTCCCACGCCCTTTGTCGTAAAAAAGGGCTCAAAAAGGTGCTCCACCACTTCCTTTTCCATGCCGGAGCCGTTGTCGCTCACTGCAAGCATGACATATCCTCCGGGACAGCATCCTTCGAGGCCAAGGCACCCTGCTTCGTCGAAATCCGCGTTGGACGTTTCTATCATTATGGTGCCCATCCCGACTATGGCATCCCTCGCGTTTACAATGAGGTTGGCCAAGATCTGATCGATCTGTGTGGGATCCATCAGCACAGGCTTCAGGCTGTGGCCTGGCTTCCAGACGAGATCGACGTCCTCCCGGATCAGGCGCCGCAGCATCTTGAGAAGCTTTTCCACAGTGTCGCTCAGATCGAGAACTCTGGGAGCGATGGGCTGTCTTCGGGCAAATGCGAGTAGCTGTCTCGTGAGATCGGCTGAGCGCAATGCCGCCTTTTCTATCATCTTCAGATCGGCAAAGAGGGGACTCGAGGGATTGACACTCTGCATCGCGAGATCCAGATGGCCGATTATGATGCCGAGCATGTTGTTAAAATCGTGTGCGACACCGCCTGCGAGCCTCCCGATTGAGTCCATCTTCTGCGCCTGAATGAGCTGGGCCTGCAGTATTGGATGCTCTTCTTCAGTCTTCATGCGCTCTGTAAGCTCATTCGCCAAGTCCTGCAGATGATTTACAGGTACGCTGATTGTTCCCAGCGCATTGATATCTCCCTTTTCATCCACAATCGGGAACTTCATTGAATGGAAGAGATGGGCCTCTCCCCGGACCTGCACCGTCTCATTGAAGGCTGCTGCCGCTCCTGTCTGAAATATCAGACTGTCGTGCCTTTCCTGCTCATCGGCGGCTTCGGCTGAGAAGATATCTCTCAGTCTCTTTCCAGCCGCAACGCTCTCATTCAGCCCGAGCAGTATTTCCAGGCCGGGGCTCGCGGCTGTCAAACGTCCTTCCCGATCCCTTATCCAGACTATGCTGGTCTTGTTTTGAATCAGAGTGTGAAGCGCCTCTTCAATCGGTATCATCAAGGCCTCCTGTGAAGAAATCATTTCGAGCCTGTCTGTCTGTCAGCAAAGTCAGTCACGGCAGAGCTGCTGAGAAACCTGTATGACATCCCGTTTTTTCCGGCCATTTCGCTTCTCAGCTCCTCGAAAGCTTTTCTTCTTGTCTTCCAGTATCTGTCAACTTCATCAAAATCGTATTGCATATCGCCGGCGCCCTCACTCCTCCTCTTCTTCTCCCTGTCCAGATGCTTCTTTAGCAGTGACAGGTAAATGGACGGGTTCTCATTTGTGAAGAGAGGGTTCCTGCATCTGCGCTCCTGCACGTCCAGCACGGTTCGGCGCACGAGCAGGTCGAAAATGTGATGTATGGCGCCAATCCGGTAGTCGAGCTCAGGCTTCCCGTCAGCCTTTATCATTCTTCCGGAAAAGGGTATGTTTTCCCTGATGAGCCTGTCATAAAACGGTGAGCCATATACCGGCGCGATATAGGGGTTTATGGTAAAAAGACAGCCAAAGCGCAGCATCATCTCAGTTGCGTTGAACATGCTCTCGAGCAGGTCTTTCGCGGTAGTCCAGGGATTTGACAGGATCAGATAGTGAACAGACTGTATGCCTCTCCTGTGAAGCTCCTCTGTCAGCTCCATTATCTGCCTTACATCTGTGCAGGGCTTGTGCAGCCGCACAAGCTCATCGTGGTTCAGCGATTCTGTTCCAAGCCTGATATTTCCGACTTTCAGAGCCGACAGCGCGTCGAGAACCTCAGTGTCTATCTCGCCTCCCCTGAAGAAAGACGCTATATTCGACTGAAACATATATGTGAACTGATGCCGGGCTCCGGCAAGGCTTTTAAGTATCGAAAGGGTTCTCTTTCTGTCTATGAAAAAGTCGTCGTCATGAAATATTATCTTCTCGATATGGGGAAGCCTGCCTGATTCAGACAGCGAAGCTATCTCCGCCACTGTTTTTACCGTTCTGTCGGCGCTCCAGCTCCTGTACCTGGAGCCGTGGACCTTTGAGCAGAAGATGCACTGGTAAGGGCAGCCCCTCGAGCTGTTCAGATGGTAAGTGCTTTCGCCGATCATCTGAGCGGCCAGCTCGAGACGGAGCGGGAGCTCATCGAGCTCGGAAGACGAGAACCTGGGCTTTTTCGTGTTCGCGATCAGCCCTCCCCGGGAATCAAGCAGGCACAGGCCTTCAACCTCCCACAGTGCGGCAATCGCCGAAGAGCTCGATCTGAAATGCGGGTCTGTTCCCACTATTGAAAGCATCTCGCCGAATGTCTTCTCCGCCTCTCCCATGAAAAGAAAGTCAGGTCTGCAGTGAGCAAGGGAAACCTTCGGAGACAGGGTGGCCATGGGGCCGCCTATGCTCGTGAGAATAGACGGACTGCACTCTTTGATGAAAGCCAGCAACTCCTTAGTCTCGGCGAGGAGATGCTCATAGAGGGTCACACCGACGTGATGGGGCTGCCAGGAGGAAAGCAGATCCCTCAGCTCTTCACGCGTCATCTGCGAAGCGTCTCTCATCATCACCGAGATGTGATCTCCCAGATTCGACGCTATCGCCTGCTGACCGATGGACAGCCGCGAAAGACGGAAGCGCTGGTCATTCATATTAAACGGGGCATTCAGAAAGAGAACTCTTATCAGCTCTTCAGACAAATCAGCATCAGCATCCTTCCTGTGACATGTTCAAGATTATACCACAGAGATCTTCCGTTGTTCAACGGCAGAAAAACATCCTGCGCTGTCTTCTGATTTCCACGTGAAGTGATGGAGTCCGGGCAGGTATATGGCATGCATCAGGCAGATTTTATTCGCAGTGCTCCCCTTGCGGCATGGCCCTGAGCGCACTGCAGGTTTCTCGGGAGATCCCTGTTGGGATCGAACACTTCAGCCAGTCGGCCGCCTGCAATTCTCGCTGCGATATATGTCAAAGCCATGACAATGAGCGCGATCCACACAGGAGCCTTTGGAGCCAGAATGGCAATCAGGCTTACGGCTGCTATGAACAGCGCGGCAAAGAGCCCCCACACGATGAACCGGCCGGCAAGCCTCTTTATGCGGTCTGCGTGGCCCTGCGGATAGGCTCCGCATTTTGGACATGGCAGGCCTTCCGCCTTCTTCAGCAGCACGGCGTCGAGGTTTAGCAGCGCGCCTTCCTTCAGTTCCTGATCTGAGGCAGGCAGTATAGTGTCATCCGCCGATGCGAACGCCTCGACCAGACATTCATAGTCTGCGCCGCACATCCCGCACTGCTGCGACACCCATCTCTTCTGACTGGTATAGGCTATCCTCGTTACTCCCACCGAGCCCCCATTCCCCTGGAAAAACAGACATTGAGCGATATCATTAGAATTATAGCAGAAATGCTCATATACCGCAAATGGGAACAGACTCCAATGCCCATGAATTAATCAAGTTTTTCAAGAAAGAATACCAGACACGGAGTGTAAAAGGGGGAGAAGGAGATGATGGGGAGGTGGGGATGGATTTTGAATATCCCACTGTCTTGCTTAATGCCGGACCTCTCCATGGTTCTCTCCATATCTCCTCATAATCCCCATATCTCCTTTCTTACACCATGAGAAGTATTAATTTTTCCCTGTTTCAGTGGCATTGGGACAGACTCTTTAATTGACAAATGACAAAACCTGCCGAATCCGGAATATCAGGCCGCACGGCTTGCAATGTATGCCCTGATGGCCATTATGGCAAGTGTTCCGACTATGCCTGCAGCCGCGAGTGGGATTCCCAGGCCCGGGAGAAAGACACCGGCCGTTGTAGCAGCTGTGCAGGCAGTCGTCGCCGCCGCCAGAGCCTTGTCTGTCCCTGTGGCCTTATCGTCTCTGAGCGTTCTCATAGTCTGCAGAGCGCTTGCCGCCGTATGGGCCACGCACACTGCGGGAAGGGCCTTGCCGAGTATCCCTGTGGCTGTATTCGCTGCGTTGAGCAGCGCAGGAGCGTTGGACATGCCTGTGACAGATTTCAGAACTTCCAATACCTGCCCCAGCACTATGCCGAAACTGCCGCCTGCGATTGCTCCGGCAAGCGTCGAGCCGACAGGGTCGTTTTTCAGACACCACTTTGCATCGCCGGCAATCTTTCCGAGGCTCTCCCTGAGCCCTCTGGGAACCTGAGAGTGGATCTTCTGCCTCTCAGGCTCGACCTGACCGGCAAATCTCTCTGAGAGGTAATCTGAAAACTTTCCATATTCATTCTGAAGCTTTTTCATCTCGCCGGCGACTGCCTTTCTGTCCGGGCCGCCTGCCGCGTTCTGCATCCCGGCTATTCTGTCCTCGATCTGCTGAATTCTTCCGCTTCCTTCGTAGGCCTTCATCGACTCATTTACCTGGTCCTCGCCTATCTCTCCTCTGGTTATCAGGGCGGAAAGGGCGGCGTGCCGCTCCATTCTTGCTTCGGCGCGCGAGTCCATTATGGCCAGGGCTGCGGCGAACGCCGGGAGAGCTCCTGCAAACAGCACGAAAGCAGCAGCGGGATGGACGTTCAGATGTCTCGATATGGACGTGAAGTCGTTGCCGAGGTTGTCTTTAAGAAAGAGCGCGCTGGCAGGGTAGACCGAGTTTACCGTATGGTTCAGAAGCGAGCCTGCCATAAGCGTATATCCAAGAGCCGGATGTGTTTTTCGCATCCTGTGGCCAAGCGCATATGTGAAAAAGAGGGGGAGCTCGCAGCTCAGGGGCCCTGCTGCACTTCCCAGAGCAAACCGCTGATCTGACGTGAGACTGCTTCCCAGCTTCGAAGGGTTGTCCGTGTTGACATACATGCCGCCCCGGCTCCCGTCCTGGTTGCAGTCGTACATGAGCAGATATTTCTTCAGATTCTCAAGGCTCGGCTCCTCTCTCAGCCTGTTGAACATGTCGCCGCTGTCAAACTGGAGATACCAGTCCTGCGGGCCCTTCAGATCATACATCAGCTGCCCTGCTGCGAGATGGGCGTTCTCGTGCACGAATGTCGAAAGGCCTGTGCCATTCACTGAGTAAACGGCTGCCGGTGCGCCGAGCACCGAAGATCCTACCACATTGGCCACTGTGCGCCTGTCTGCGCTTCTCTGCGCTTCAACAGCGCGGCTGTCAGCTCTCAGAGATGACAGGAAATGCCTTGCCTTCCCAAGAGGCTCATCGGCAGGATAAGAGCATTTCAGATAGCTGTCTTTCACGCCGGTGCTTTCAGGCTGTGTGGTCTGAGTTGTATTGCCCGGCCTGGCCTGATTCCTTACGGGCTCGAAAAACCTTTCATCTATCGTCGATATCTGTGTCATCGCCCTTACCCTCCCCGGCATCTCTGTTACCTCTATTAAAATCCCCCCAGCCGTGACAATCAAGATCCAGGAGCAATCCAAAAGATGTCAGCTGCCTCAGCTTTAATTGAAAGGGGAAATGCCATTTCACGCAGAGATAAAAGGGGCTCTCCTTCTCTCCGCCCTCTCCGGCTCTCCCTTTTACATACCTGAAATGGAACAGGGGTGGAACTTTATTGTCACGCCGGGAAGCTGGATAATAGCATTACGGAGCCTGGGCGCAGACGGCGCCATCGAGAGAGTGCCCGGATGCAGGCAGGATTCGAGAAAGCTCAAAGGAGACGGCCGATATGACAGGTCAGATGACAACAGAGACGATGACGAACAGCTCATTGATATCCAGATTACGCAGGGATCTCTCCGGAAGAGCTCTGGCGAAGGGGGCAGGAGAGCAGCAGGGCAGCGGAGTTTCGGCAGCGCATGCAGCAGATTCCTTTGACAGAACGTCCGAGCTCGTGAAAGACACAATGACACAGTGGAAGCACCAGGGCAAAAAATACGGAATGCTCGGCGCGGCGACTGTCGGCTCGCTGATTTTCTCAACAGCAGCTGCAGCGGCGCTGCCGTCACTGGCTTGCCTGATGCTGGGCCCTGCGGGATGCATGGTCGGCATGGCCCTGATGAGCATCGAAGAGAAGCACCTGGGGATCGGCAAACGCGCAGGCGCGCTGATCGGCTCAGCGGCAGGATACGCAGCAGGCAGGATAAAAGCGGGACTCGCAAGCAGGAACCCTGTATCAACAGAAAGCAGTGATGTCAGGATAGAGCTCCCGAAGGCCGCCCCTTCCGGAAGAGAGGCGAAGGAGCCAATCCTTCTCTCACTCCTGCACAAAGCGGAAAAGAAGCTGGGAGGCGGCGTTCCGGAGCGGAACAGGACGACAGAGAGAGCAGAAGCCATTGGCTCGACGCTGTCATATTCACTGCAGGCGGTGGCGCTCCCCGGGCTCGCAGCGATGATGATTGGAGGCCCGATCGGACTGGCCTGCTCGACAATAGCAGCCAACCTCATAGGATTTGCGATAGGCGGATATGAAGAGAACACAATCGGCGCAGGCAGAACAGCCGGAGAGATAGCCGGGGCGCTGATCAACCGCATCAGAGGTGAAAAAGACGGAGCCGCCGGCGAAGAGGCCTCAGCTCCATCTCCTCAGGAAAGCGCCTGGAAGCCCGGAGGACTGCTCGGAAAAGCGGCCGGCCTTGCCGAGAAAACGTTCATGCACCTCGCCGAATCGATGCTCGAAACCACAATGTTCCTGATAAACGACTCGAACGACCTGCTGAACATGACCCTCCGGGAAAAGCCCGTCCAGTCGATGGAGTTCGCAGATCGCCCATTCCCATCTGTGAACAGGGAGAGGCTGACAGAAAACTTCATCAGGCTCGCAGGCATCCCGGGTGTCTATCAGAATGAAAACGCGATCGCCGCAGAGCTTGAGAAGCAGCTCAGCTCGATGGGGATAGCCCACAGCCGCGACGAAGCAGGGAACATAATAGCGACTGTCACTGCAAAGGGCGTAACCGACGCTCCCGCCATCCTGCTGTCAGCCCACATGGACACCATAACCGAAACAGCCCCTGATGCAGTGTTCAGCGACGGGAAGCGCATCTACACAGATGAAAAGCACGTTCTCGGCGCCGATGACAGATCGGGGATAGCAGAGATCCTGGAAGGCGTTAGAACTGTGCAGGAAAAGGGATTCGATCACCCTGCCATAACGATGGCCTTCACTGTCGGCGAGGAAGTCGGCCTGATAGGGGCTTCGAAGATGAAGAGCCGGGACCTCCCGAAAGGGCCAGCGCTGGGATTCGTGATGGACTGCCTGAACGTCAGGGACCTCCACCTCACAAACGACTCAGTCGTGACAAACGCAAAATCGCCAAAGTACAATTTCAGCCAGGAGAGCGCGATAGCTCAGCTTGCCATGCGCTCAATGGCAGATGGAGGGACGATGCCCCGCCCGATGCACGCGCCGATAATGGCGGGCTGCGGCACAGACGCCAACACGGAGACCCTTAACAACAAAAGCATCACGAGCATCGCCCTCGGATCGGGCATGACCGATGTTCATACACCGCTCGAGAACATACTGATAGACGATCTCGAGCATGCGTCGAGAACAGTCGTCGGCATCCTGACTAACAGCTGCGATCTGAAGGTGAACGAGGCCGGAGCGGTTGTGCCGAGACTCCCCTTCAATGCCGGCAATTGATGCGGAGAATCCTCCCGGACGGGAAGGAGCCTTGCCACGGCTGATAGAAGTGGTAGCTCATGATGAATCACGGTTCGAGGAGGAGCCCGGATGCCGGAGAAAACGATGCACTCACATACTATGAGAAAAAAGCGTCTTCTGCAGAGAGGCGGCTCTTCTGCAAGCTGCATAGCCATCATGGTCATCGCCATGTTCATCGGAATCGCCGTGTACATCTTCTACCTGAAGCCTCAGGGCTTCCTGACGGCAGGCTCATCGGTAAGCACGGTTAAAAACACCACTGAGGCGCAGAAGAAAGACTATCTGAAGCAGATGAAGAAATGCGGCTCCTCCCTCAAGGGCATAAGCCAGTCGCTCGGCGAGTTCATTGCAGGCGCCAAGAGCGGCGCTTACAAATCGCAGGCGGATATAAACAAAAAGGCCATGGACGTTGAGAACAGACTGCAGGAGGCGCTGGGAGCGCTCAAGAGCCTCAAGACTCCTGAAGAGTTCGGAGATGGCCAGAAGAAGCTCATGTCATCGATTCCCGACTACTTCGACTGCATCAAGAAGCTTCGGAGCCTGAACAGCGTAGTGGCAGGAAACATGGATCAGATTGATACGAAGATAACTGAGATAGAAGGCATTTACAGCAGGGGAAACGAAAAACTGTCTTCAGGGATAACGACACTGCGGGAAAAGCAGAGATCCCTGAAGCTGGGCTCCATACTCTGAGCGGAAGGAAAGACGGGCTCACAATACAGCTGCGGATTTCCCGGCACTCTGCGCGTGCGGCAAAGGCATAAGCAGAGGATCTCAAAACAGACTGGAATTGATAAAAATAACTACTCACCCAAGGAGGCACTTATGAAAAGATTTCTCATCCTGGCTTTCTTTTTTTCTCTCTTCTTCCCGTCGCTGATTGCCGCGCTGCTGCCGGCCCACAGCCAGGCTTCTTCGGACTCAGAAGAGGCCTTCAGGGAGTTTGCAAGGAGCATTACCGAAAAGGCCGCCCCGCTCGAGCGGGATGTAAACCTCACAGAATGGAACGCGTATGTGACAGGAAAGAAAGAGGATTACAAAAAGAAGGCTGAAGCGTCACTGAAGCTCGATCTGCTCTACTCGAACAAAGACGACTATCAGCGCCTGATAAAGTTCAGGGACGGCGGCAAGATAAAGGACCCTCTGGAAAAGAGAAAGCTGGAGCTGCTGATCAACGAATTCGGCCCCAAGCAGATAGAGCCTGAGCTGCTCAGGAAGATAAACGACAAGGAATCGGAGGCGCAGCTCGTGTTCAACACTTACCGCGGCTCGATAGACGGAAAGGAAGTGTCTGAGAGAGATATATACGAGATCCTCAGAACAGGCACAGACCGCGTGAAGCGGCAGAAGGCCTGGGAGGCCCAGAAAGGCGTCGGCCCAAAGGTGGCGCCGCTTCTGAAAGATCTTGTCAAGCTCCGCAACGAGGCAGCCAGGTCACTGGGCTTCGACAACTACTATGTGATGAAAGTCCGGTTCGACGACCAGGACGTAAAAGAGATCAACTCCATCTTCAAAAGGCTCGAGCAGGACACAGAGTCTTCGTTCGTCAACTACAAGCGGAAGCTCGACGGGAAACTGGCAGAGCGCTTCCACATCGCGCCGCGGGACCTCCGGCCCTGGGACTATCCGAACCCGTTCTTCCAGGATGCGTCAGGCGTGTTCACAGTAAACATAGACAGGTTCTTCAAAGGCAAGGACCTCCCGGCAATAGTGTCAAAGTTCTACAAGGGCGCCGGGCTTCCCATCGACGACGTGCTGAAGCGGAGCGACATCTACGAGAAGCCGGGCAAGTCACAGCATGCCTTCTGTTATAACATCGACAGGGACATGGACATCAGGGTTCTGCTGAATATGAGCCCTGACGAAGATTCGTGCGCCACTCTGCTTCACGAGCTGGGCCATGCCGCGTATGACAAGAACATCAACAAGAAGCTCCCGTGGATTTTCAGGGAGCCATCGCAGATATTCACGACAGAGGCCTCGGCGATGAACTTCGAGCGTCTCACGAAGAACCCTGACTGGCTCGTAAAGGTGATGGGAGTTCCTGAGAAGGAGATAGAGCCGCTCCGGGACATCCTGAAACAGGACCTGGCGCTGCAGCAGCTCGTCTTCTGCAGATGGACGATAGTGATGGTCAACTTCGAACAGGAGCTGTACAGGAACCCTGACCAGGAGCTCGATTCACTGTGGTGGACGATGGTGGAGAAGTACCAGAAACTGCCGAGGCCTGAAGGCAGGATCGCGCCGGACTGGGCATCGAAGATCCACTTCGCCAGCGCTCCGGTATACTATCACAACTATATGTTCGGAGAGCTGATGGTCTCCCAGATGATGCACACGATGGGCAGGGACGTGCTCAAGAAGCCCGATGAATGGACGAAAATAGACTACGTCAACGAGCCCGCCCTCGGAAAGTGGCTCTGTGAAAAGATCTACAGCCCAGGCTCGAGCTGCAGGTGGAACGAGCTGCTCGAGAAAGCCACAGGGGAGACATTGAATCCCCGCTACTTTGCCGAGCAGTTCGTGGAGAAATAGCATCAGCCTCGATGAAAAGGAGCCAACGAAATGACGGAAGCAACTGCCGAAACGAATGTCATTGCTGCTGATCCCAGAAAGATATATGAAGTGAGCGATCAGAAGGCCATCGAGAAGCTTATCAAGGTGGGAACGGCCCTCACAGTGGCGCGGAACCTCCACGATCTGCTGAAATTGATAGTCGATGAGCTTAAATTCCTCGTGTCAGCGGACAAGGCGTCGCTCTTTCTGATCGACAAGGTCAAATACGAGCTTATCTTCCACATCACGAGCGATGAAGCGCTCCGGGAGATGAGGCTTCCCATGAACAGGAAGAGCCTTGCAGGATACGTGGCGATGACAGGCGAGACCCTCAGGATCGACGATGTCTACGAAATAAGCGAGGACTCCCCGTTCAAGTTCAACAATGATATCGACAAGCAGACAGGGTACCGCACCAAATCCATACTGGCGCTGCCGATGATAGATCACAAGAACGAGCGTATAGGAGTCGTTCAGCTGATCAACAAGTCTGTGGGAGGCAATGTCGTGCCGTTCGACGGCGACGACGAGAGCCTCCTCTTCGCGCTGGCGTCGCAGGCCGCGGTCAGCATCGAAAACGCCCGTCTTTACAACGACATCGAGAGATTCTTCAAATCGCTCGTGATGGTCCTCACATCGGCAATCGACGCCAGAGACCCTGTCACGAAGGGCCACTCGCTCCGAGTGGCCATGTACGCCGAAGCAACGGCGAGGGCCATGGGGATCTTCACGGAGGATCAGATCAAGGAGCTGCTCTATGCGGCGTGGCTGCACGATGTGGGGAAGATCGGCGTCAGGGAGTACATACTGAACAAGAGAAACAAGCTCTCCGATGAGGAGATCGAAACCATAAAGGAGCGCTTCGGCAAGATCAGGACGCTGAAGAGGCTCGAGCTGGACAGGGAGATCTTCGTCGAGCTCAGAGCGAGCCCTGAAAAGGCTTCGTCCCTCGACGAGATCTTCGGCGAGAAGGAAAAGAAGCTGGCGGCCGAATACGAGAAGCTCGACAGGTATCTCGCCTTCATCCTGGAAAAGAACATTCCGGGCTTCATGAACGACAAGGACATCCAGTATCTGCACGAGATATCCAACTCTTTCCATCTCACCGAAAACGGTGAAAAAAGCTACTACCTGAAGCCCGGCGAGACCGAGCGCCTGGGAATCAACAAGGGAAACCTCAATGCGATAGAGCGCGAGAACATGAACTCGCACGTCCTGTTCACCTGGGACATCCTGAGCGACATCCCGTTCACGAAGGAGCTCAAAAACGTCCCGCTTTACGCGTCATTGCACCATGAGAAGCTCGACGGCTCAGGCTATCCCTTCGGCTACTCGACTGAAAAGATACCGATCCAGGCGCGCATCCTGGCCATCGCCGACATATACGACGCCCTCACCGCGCAGGACAGGCCGTATAAGAAGCCCATGCCTGCCGGCAAGGCGCTGGACATACTCGAGGAGATGGTGCAGAGCAACCACCTGGACAGGGAGGTCTTCATAGCATTCATCACGCACAGGATCTACCTGCTGAACCTGAAGGACAAGACAGAGGAGTTCTCATTCATATCGAGCATCTTCGGCAGCAGGGACAAGGATGTAATCAAATCGCAGTAACTGCCTATGAACTACAGGGACATTTCGAGAAAGCGCAGGGTTCGACAGGCCGGGAGCGGGCCGGTCGAGCCTTTTTACATCTCTCTGGGCAGCGGCGGACTCGAAATCAGGGAGAAGAAAGCCCGGTCGAGCATGGAGCGGTGCTCTCTATGCCCGAGGCGGTGCGGCGTTAACAGGCTCGGCGGAGAGAGAGGTTTCTGCATGCAGGGCGGCGCGGCGAAGGTTGCAAAGGCCCTCCCCCACTTCGGCGAAGAGCCTCCTCTTTCAGGGACGAAAGGCGCAGGGACGGTCTTCTTCTCCGGATGCACTCTGCGGTGCGTCTTCTGCCAGAACTGGCAGATAAGCTGGAACGACCTGGGAGAGACAACAGATGCAGACGGGCTGGCAGATATCTTCCTCGATCTGCAGTCAAAAGGCTGCCACAACGTGGAGCTCGTGAGCCCGACGCCGCACATCGCATCAATTGTAACAGCGCTCCGGATCGCAGGCGGGAAAGGCCTCAGCCTCCCGATAGTATACAATACAAACGGCTATCTGAGCGCGGAAAGCCTCAGCCTCCTCGACGGCCTGGTGGACATCTATCTCCCTGACATTAAATACTCTTCACCGGATATAGCAGAAGAGTTGTCAGGCAGCAGGGACTATGTCGATGAGAACAGGCGCTCTCTTGTGGAGATGGCGCGCCAGTGCGGCAGCCTCCTCGTTACGGACGCTGACGGGATAGCGGTGCGGGGCGTTCTTATAAGACTACTGCTGTTGCCGGAAAGGCTGGAGGGAGCTCTGGAGAGCCTTTCCTTCATCGCGGCGGAACTGGGATCTGATATCCCGGTCAGCATTATGAGCCAGTACACGCCGCTTTACAGGGCCAGAGAGCACAGGGCTCTGAACAGTGAAGTTCCGCCAGCCAGAAGGCGCCAAGTCATGGAATACGCTGTCGGCTCCGGGATCAGCGAGATATGGGATCAGCAGGACGGGGCGGCCGGGCTCTTCATTCCTGATTTCCTTCAAGAGAACCCTTTCGGCGGCATGAACAGAGAATCGCCGCCCACGAAACGATGAACAGCAGGGATATGGCGAGCCCGATCGTGAACGAGAGAGGAGCATATCGAAATACCACCTCATGCTCTCCCTTCTCCACAGCGACTGCCCTGAAGGCATAGTTGGCGCGCATTATCGCTCTCTCTACGCCGTCGACGCGAGCCCTCCATCCAGGGTACCAGGTGTCGGACATGAACAGCAGGGCAGGCTCATCAGAGCTGACCTTCAGCCTTACCTCGCAGTCGTCGTATTTCTGAATCTCCGTTTTCGATGTCCCGGCAGCGCCTGAGAGCTTCAACGGCGGCTCTTCTTCGAGGATGACCTCTTCGCCGGCTTTGAAATCATCAGACAGCACGAGGCGCATTGCCTCCTCACCAGTCGGCACGACACGGGCCCTGTATACGCAGAAGGCGCGTGGAAGAGTGTCTCGGAGCCTGTAGACCATGACACCGTCACTGTCACCATCTTCCGAAACCTTTGAGATCATCGGATGGGCAAGCATGAACTCTGATGTGATAAACTCGACGTTCTCCATGGCGAGAATCCTGACAAGCCCGTCTCCGAGGATCACTACTGGCCCCACCTTTCTGGCGCAGGCCTTGTTCTCGAGCTGCTCCTCCAGTTTTGCCCTCTGTTTCGGCGCCATGCCGCCTTCTATATATGTCTTCTCACCCACCTGGGAGACGCCCAATATGAGATTGTAGTCCGGCGCGAGGAGGCCCCTGTATTTATCCAGGCTGGAACGGGCGGCTTTTCCAGCAGGCTCTCCGGGTCCGGCGTTCTTCCCTGCCCTGTCTCCCAGCCATCCCCTGTCTTCCCTCCAGGCCTTCTGCCACGAATAAAACGGCGCGTATGTGTAGATCCTGCAGGGAGGTAATGCAGACTGAGGAATGTACCGCATCGACGAGGGCCTGTCGAGCCACGAGGCAGGAGCGGCTCTGTTGAAACCGGCGTTGAACCAGAACAGGTTAACGAACGATACCGCTATCAGCACCGCAGTAACCGCCCATCTCGCCCCGTGGCTCCTGATCAGCCCGGACAGGTAATCCCAGGACAGCCCTGCCAGCATCGACAGAGCAAAGATCGCGAAAAAGAGGAACCTGGACGGGAACCGGAAGAGATGGAAGCCTGGAACGGCATGCCACAGTAGTGAATACAGAGGCGTCATCGCCCCGAATGCCAGAACAACGGCTGTTATGAGCACGATTATAGAAACCTGGACCCTCCGTTCGGCCTGAAGGCGCAGGAGCGACAGTATCGCCAGCAGGACAGGCACGATGCCAATATAAATGCAGTTCTCCCAGAACACGCCTGAGCTGTATATCGACTCAGGCATATACGTGGCATCGGCCGGGTTTCCCCTGAAGAACGGCGTGATAAGGTACATCAGGTCGGAGGGAGTGAACGGGTATTTGGTGGCGCCCTGAAAGCTCAGCGAAGACCGCAATGACAGAGGGATCAGCTCGAGAGTCGGTATGATCTGAAGAGCCGCGATCCCCATCGACAGGAGGGCGCCGCAGATGAAGCCCAGAGGGAGGATGTACAGACACCCTTTTCCCTTTTCCCTGATATCCTTGATCCAGCCCGCCAGATACAGCACTGCGAGGCCCAGCAGCACGAGATAAGTGATGGCCGGATGGCCGCAGAGCCACTGGAGTGACAGCACGAAAGACCAGAGAAGCAGGTCAGCCGTCTTCCTGGCTCTGATGTGTCGCTCTCCGAAGAGGAAGAGCCACGGCGCCCATGATACCGCCTCGAGCAGGTTAAGCTGCCTTGCATGCAGCACGTGAAAGCTGGAAAAGGCAAAGACGACGCCGGCCAGCGCGGAGCTTCCATGGCTCAGCTCCCTGTGGCGCGCATAGCAGTACATGCCTAGCCCGGCTATGAATATATGCAGCATGATGAGCCCGTTGAAGCACCAGAGCGGCCCGAACAGCGAGAAGAGCATGTTGAACGGATAGAACATACCTGTCTGCCCCTCGCCGAGCAGCGGATAGCCGCAGAACAGATTGGATGTCCAGAGCGGCAAATGCAGAGAAGAGAGCGCTCTTCCGAGATTGGCTTTAAGCGGGAGGTTCAGATCGAGGCCGTCAGAGCCTGTGAAATCGCCGCTGTATATCAGCGCCTGCCCTATGGAAGCAGGGTAGAAAGCCGCAAATGTCATGACCATGAGCATCAGTGAGAATATGGCTGCGGCCTTGATATCCCTCTTCAACGTTGCGCCTCCTGTGTAAATATCTGAGGATTCTTGGACACCTGTTGAAAAACACCTCTTTGCAGGCAGGCTTCTTCTGCAGACAGTCGCTTTGCCCTGTACCCCATACCCAGTACCCCTTACCCTGAACAATATTTCACTCTCCCTATCTCCTCCATCCCCACCTCTCCTTACTTACACCATAATTCTCTGATTCAGCTGCATTGAGTCTGAAAGGTAATAGAGCGCAGGTGTTGAACTTAGAGCACCGGGTTTTCAGCAGAGGCGCATGCAGGATGCGCATGATAAGAAAAAATCTGCACAGGTGGGTCGGGAACTGGAGATTGATGATGAACGGATCAGACAGGCACTATGATGTAATCGTCGTGGGAGGAGGCCACGCAGGCACGGAGGCGGCGCTTGCTGCGGCGCGGATGGGTTGCCAGACACTCCTTCTGACTCTAAATATCGACACACTCGGGCATATGTCGTGCAACCCCTCGATAGGCGGAGTCGGCAAAGGGCAGATTGTCAAGGAGATGGACTCGCTTGGAGGGGAGATGGCGCGGGCCATCGACGCAAGCGGAATCCAGTTCCGGAGGCTGAACCTGAGCAGAGGACACGCGGCGCGCGCGCTGAGAGCGCAGGCAGACAGGGCGCTGTACCGGGCGTATATGACGCGCGTGCTGTCAAATCAGCCGAATCTGCAGTTGAGGCAGTCGCTCGTGGCCTCCCTCACAGTGGAGCGCGGCGCGATAACAGGCGTAGAAGACACTGCAGGCCAGCAGTTCTCAGCCCAGGCGGTGATTGTCACGCCTGGGACCTTCCTGAACGGGCTCATACATATGGGCCTCAGGAACTGGCCGGGCGGGAGACTCGGCGATCTGGTAGCGAGAGAGCTTTCGCAAAACCTGAGAGAGCTGGGATTCACGGCAGGCAGGTTTAAGACAGGCACGACGCCGCGCCTGGACGGAAGGACCATTGACTTTTCGAAGATGGAGCCGCAGCCTGGCGATCCGCAGCCCATGCCGTTCTCATTCAAGACCGACAGGATAACGACGCCGCAGCTCCCGTGCTACATAACGCACACAAACAGCATTACCCATGATATAATACGGGGCTCTCTCGACCGCTCACCTCTCTACTCAGGAGTGATACAGGCGACAGGTGTCCGGTACTGCCCGTCCATTGAAGACAAGATAGTCCGCTTCCACGAAAGGGAGCGCCATCATGTGTTCGTCGAGCCGGAAGGGCTGAACACTGTCGAGTACTACCCAAACGGCCTCTCGACGAGCCTCCCGCTCGACGTGCAGATAAGGATGCTGAGAAGCATAGCAGGCTTCGAGCGAGTCGAGATAATCAGGCCGGGCTACGGCATAGAGCACGACTACCTGGACCCCAGGCAGCTCTACCCCACCCTCGAAACCAAGCAGGTGGAAAACCTGTACACGGCAGGCCAGATAAACGGCACGACAGGATACGAGGAGGCGGCCTGCCAGGGGCTGATGGCAGGCATCAACGCGGCGCTGAAGATAAAAGGGGAGGAGCCGCTTATCCTGGAGCGCTCCCAGGCATATATCGGTGTACTGATCGACGATCTCGTAACGAAGGGGACGACCGAGCCTTACAGAATGCTGTCGTCGCGCTGCGAATATCACCTGCTTCTGCGGGAAGACAACGCGGATCTGCGCCTGATGGAGACAGGCCACAGAATCGGCCTGATAGAAGACAGCGCGCTGGAGAAGATGATGCAGAAGAAAACCCACATAGAGGAAGAGGTAAAGAGACTCAGGGAGACGAGAGTCAACCCGACGAGGGAGATCAACAAAATCGTGACAGGCTGGGGAACGAGTGCGATGAAGAAGACCACGTCTCTCGACGAGCTGCTGCGCCGACCTGAGCTGACATACGCTATGCTCGGCCAGGTCTCGACCCTTCCAGGCACGCTGACAGATGAAGAGATAACGCAGGTGGAGCTCGAGATCAAATACAAGGGCTTCATAGACAGGCTGACAGGAGATCTCGCGAGGAGGCGCTCGCTCGAAGAGGCCAGGATCCCGCCGGAGCTGTCTTACAGAGAGCTCCCGGGCCTCAACAGGGAGGCCATCGAAAAGCTCGAAAAAATAAGGCCCGTCACGCTGGGCCAGGCCTCGAGGATCTCAGGCATAACCCCGTCGTCCATATGGTCGCTGATGATATACCTGAAGAAGCTGGAGAACAGAAAGAAGGCAGAAGCCCGCAGACAATAAGCTTCACAGAGGGAACGTGACGGTGAACTTCGTGCCGCCATCCCTGCATAGCTCGATTGTGCCGCCTATCTGGCTTACCAGGTCCTGCACGAGCTGCAGGCCCATGGAAGGCGGGTTCTTCATATCAACGCATTCTGGAAACGGGCTTCCGTCGTTGCATATGCTCATGCGGACCTTACCTTCATCGATGCGGCTCAGCTCAATCATCAGATTGCTGCACTCATGCCCGTTGAACCCATGCTTGAAAGCATTCGAGATCAGCTCGGTGACGATGAGTCCGCAGGGAATAGCCTTCTCGACATTGAGCTGCACCGTATCGGTCTTGAAACTTACGTTCACAGAATTGGCCTTTCTTCCATAGCTCTTCACATACTGTGACGCTATAGTCCGCATATGCCTTCCCAGGTCAATGCTGGCGAGATCTTCCGAGCAGTAAAGGCTCTCATGGATAAGAGCCATCGATTTGATGCGGTATTTGGTATCCCTACAGAACTCGGCAACCTTCGGATCCTCTACCTGAAGCGTTTGAAGGGATAATATGCTCATGACAATCTGCAGGTTGTTCTTGACCCTGTGGTGGATCTCCCTGAGCATGATCTCCTTCTCCCTCAGCGCTGCCCTGATACATTCCTCATCCCGTTTTTCCCTCGTTATATCCACATCGGCGCCGCAATATCCGAGAAGAGCTCCATCCCTGTCGAGCACAGGTGAGCCGCTGGTTCTCATGATGACAATGGTACCGTCCTTGTGAACATTCCTGTTTATGAAGTTCTTGAAGGACTCCCTGCGCTCGAATACATCGATAGCCAGCCGTCGTATCTCATCACGGGACTCAGGCTCGAAAAGATCGTAGAAATGGAGCTTCCCTACCAGCTCCTCCGGGGTGTAGCCCAGAATGGTCTGCACGGCATCGCTCGAATAGGTGTAGAGCCCTTCCGTGTCGACCTCCCAGATCCATTCGACGGCGTTCTCGGCCACCTGCCTGAACCGCTCTCTGCTTCTCTGCAGCTCCCGGTTGGCCTTTTCCAGCTCTTCGGTCTTCTCCTTCACAAGCTCTTCGAGATGCGAGCGGTGCTTTTCCACCTCTTCCTCCGCCCGCTTCCGGCCTGTTATATCAATGAAACTCTCGAGCAGCATCATAACACCATCAAACTCCACTTTCGATACGGTCTTGACGATCTGGATTTTCTCGCATCTGCAGGAAAGCAGCACGCGCTCGGAGTTGTCTACCTGCTGCCTGAGATCTGTGATAGGGCACCTCCCCTCATCAGTCGGGCATATGAAGCTGTGGCATATATGACCTGTGATTTCATCTTTCGGCAGTCCGATGAGCTGTGCGGCGACAGGATTGACATATACGATGATATGATTCTCAGGCTCTATGATGACGACCCCGGCCTGCAGCGAATCGAGGATGAAGCCGCATTTCGATTCAGTCAGCGCTGTGAGAGCGTGGATTCGTGATAGAGTCTGCGCCTCATCCCTGGATTTATCTTCCGACATCATAATCACCATAGACAAAAATATGAATAAATACTGATTATTCTGCCGTTCCGGAAAAAGTCCTACAAAAAGCGATGAAAAATTACCCGCATCAGATCCATGAAACAGTGAATAAGCCCTTTACATCAACGAAAATTGACACCGGATTGACAGAGCCTTTTTTACAAAAAAAGCGCCTGTTTCAGGGCCGGCATAAAGGAGCATTGCAGGCCCGCCTTGTATTTCTATAATACACAGGTGATCTGCATAGATATCTTACAGAGGCGCGGGCCCATGACAGGGCAGTCGCTTTCACCGATTGTGTCTTTGTGATGGAAATCATTTCACCATCGACCGGGGCCGTGTTTTATAGAAATCCAGGCATACATATGACCCAGGGAGGAGACAGGCTGTCATGACAGAGGGAGTGAGATACCGTGCAAGCCGATACACGAGGCTCCTGTGGGATGAATGGCTCATGGATCCGGCCGACTTCAAATACAACCTGGGATTCATCTCACGCATATCCGGCCCTGTAGATGTTCAGCACCTCAGGGCTGCAATTCTGTGCTTCGTCAATCAGAACCCGGTCATTCGCTCGTCATTCATCGAAGAGAATGATGTCCTGTATCAGATCCTGAATGCCACGATACCGGATCCAGTCGAGTATTACGACTATACAGGACGGGAGCGGCATCACGTCGATTCGCTGATCACCAGGCTGAGCAGGCACGCCTTCACACTGACAGAGGCTCCGCTCTTCAGATTCGCCATCATAAAGGCCGGCGAGAATGACTTCCATGTGGCGCTGATCTTCCATCACACAGTCATCGACGGAACGTCGGCGCGCCTGGTACCTGACGAGGTCTCGCGGCTCTATGAGTCTGAATCACTCGATCTTTCAAACGTCGTGCACGATTCGCCGAGCCTCAAAAGCTACATTGAATACGAGGAAGCATTCTTCACGGAGCACCCCTTCGATGAAGGACTGGAATACTGGGAAAGTGCCCTGGGCCAGCGGGATTTATACATAAACCTGCCTAAAAAGGAGCGCCTGCCTGACGAGCCAGGCTTTTCCCCGAGAGTCGTCCCGTTCGAACTTGATGAAAAGCTCGTCATCAGGGTATACGACTATGTGCAGAAAGCCGGGTGCACAGTCTTTCACCTGATGGCTGCCCTTTGGAGCATCTTCGTGAAAAAGCTCTCAGGCTCAGAAGAGATACCTCTCCTCTATCCTGTGAGCCTGCGTCCGAAACATATGCCCGACCTGGAAGGATATCTCGTCAACTCGCTGCCCATGCTCGTCGATTTCACAGCGCAGTCCACGCTCAATTCAACCGTAAATGCGATCCGTGAGCAGAGGAAGCACTCCAGGCCTTTTCAGCACGTGCCTTTTGACCTGATAGCGGCGCGCTACAGCAGAACATCTGCCGTCAAGTATGGAAAGCGATCAGGCAACTACCTGAACGTGACCGCAGTTGAAGCCGACACGACCTTCTCGACTCCCGTCGACCTGAAAGGGCTGCCATCGGCGGCCATCCCCTTTCAGACGCTCGGCAACTCGGAATTGCATATGATCTTCAGAAGAGGGAGCAATTTCCTCTGCGGCAACATCTGCTACGACGACAGCATACTCGACAGCTCAGTGTTCGACAGCTCTCCCGGGCATCTGGCATTGCTGCTGGAGCGCCTTCTCGACTCTCCCGGCGCCGAGATCGACTCCGTGTCATTTCTTTCGGATCGCGAGGAGAGCAGGATCGTTTATGAATGGAACAGCACAGAATCGCCCTGGCCAGAGAACACTACGATACAGCAGCTCTTTGAGGAGCAGGCCGCGAAAACACCTGATAACAGGGCCGTCGTCTTCGAGGGCTCGACCCTGACCTACAGGGAGCTCAATGAAAGAGCCAATCAGCTGGCCCACACGATACGCCGCGAATACAGGGAATTGTGCGGAGAAGATCTGAAGAGCGACAGCCTGATAGGCCTTTATATCGAGCGCGGCATGGACATGATCACCGCCATCCTGGGGATACTGAAATCCGGAGCGGCTTACGTGCCCTTCGACCTGGCCGACCCTGAGGACAGGCTGAAGTTCAAGGTCAACGACTGCGGGTGCAGGATGATCATCACCACCTCAGGCTCGCTGGAGGCTCTGGTCTTCCTGGCCGAAACGGACACAATGCCTCTCAGCATGGACTCATATCTCGGCGAGATAGAGAAGGCTTCGAAGGAAAACCCCGCATCAATCAACTCGCCAGGCGATCTCGCCTATGTCATCTACACTTCAGGCTCGACAGGGAGGCCCAAGGGAGTGATGACGAGGCACGACGGAGTGGTGAACTTCATAAGCTATCACAGGGACAGGTTCAGGACGACGAGGGCCTTTGACAACGTGATCCAGAGCATATCCATCAACTTCGACGCCTCATGGACCGAGCTCGCGCTGTCTCTTTTCAGAGGCTCGACCCTCCACGTCATAAGATACATAGCCCGCCTGTCTGGCGATGAGCTGGCCGGTTTCATCGCAGGGAACGAAATCTCCATATTCGTCTCCACGCCGGCCCTTACAGCCAACCTCCCGAGGAAGTCCATCGAAGGCCTGCAGTGTATCATCTCGGGCGGCGACGTGGGAGACCAGGCCATGATGGACTTCTGGAGCGACAGGGTGCAGTACTTCAACGCCTACGGCCCGACTGAAGCCACAATCTGCACTACCTACTCGCGCCACGACAGGACGAGGTCGAACAGGAACATCGGCAGTCTCCTCTCCAATAAGAAAGCCTATATCCTGGACAGCAGAATGACGCCGGTTCCCCAGGGAGTCTACGGGGAGCTCTACATAGGCGGCGACGGCCTTGCGAAAGGATATCTGCACCGGCCTGAGCTTACAGCCGAGCGCTTCATCGACAATCCCTTCGCAACGGAAGAAGAGAGGAGAGGCAGGAGGAACCTGAAGCTCTACAGGACAGGCGACATGGTGCGATGGATATCTGACGGGACCATCGAGTTCCACCAGAGGAACGACGACCAGGTCAAGATGAACGGATTCCGCATCGAGCTGGGTGAGATAGAAAACAGGCTGGCCGAGTACCCTTCAGTCACAAGCTGCGCGGTGCTCTGCAGAGAGCGCGGCGGCGGCAAATATCTAGCCGCCTGGTTTACAGCCGGAAGCAGAGTGGATACAGACGATCTCGGCTCCCACCTGTCAAAGCTGCTGCCGTATTACATGGTACCGTCCTTTTTCACGCAGCTCGACGAGATGCCGTATACCGTAAACGGCAAGATAGACAGGAAGGTCCTTCCGGAGCCGTCCTGGAAAGGCGATAAGCAGCACTATACAGCGCCACGAAACGACATCGAAGAGATGCTCTGCCGCATCTGGGCTGCTGAGCTGGGGATAGAAAAGATCGGCATCACAGAGGACTTTTTCAGCATGGGCGGCAACTCCATCATGGCAATAAAGCTCTCGCACAGGATGACTGAGGCGCTCGGGAGGGAGATCCCTGTCGCGTCGATCTTCAGCCTCAAAACGGTGAAGAGCTTCTCTGACGAGCTGCCCGGTTTCAGGCGCCAGGTGAACATAGAGCCCTGCGGCGGCGACATGGCCGTCCTCTCCTTCGCCCAGGAGCGGCTCTACTTCATCGAGGAATACGAAGGCGGGAGCAGCGCCTACAACATCCCGTTCCTCTACGAGCTGGACGGAGATACTGACATCGGTGCGCTCAAAAAGGCGATCGACAGCATCGTGATGAGGCATGAGGTGCTGAGGACCGTCTTCGTCAAGAGCGACAGCGGGGATATACATCAGAAGGTGCGCGCCGAGCTGCCTGTCATAACCGAGCGGAAGCTCGCCGAAAGCGTCTTCGACAGCTCCGTGGCCGAAGACATCAACACGGTCTTCGATCTGCACGCCGGGCACCCTTTCAGAGCCGTGCTGTACCGGACGGAAGAGAAATGCCGGATCCTCTTCAACGTCCACCATATCGCCTTCGACGGCTGGTCAGCCGACATCTTCCTGTCCGAGCTCGAGCAGTTCTACCGCCATCACAGAGATGGCTCTTCCGTCACGCTCCCCAGGCTCGAGATCCAGTACAGGGACTTTGCAGTCTGGCAGAGGGAGTATCTGTCGGGAGAGAGGCTCGCCCTCGAGCTGGACTACTGGAGAAAAGCTCTTGCCGACAGCAGGACCTTTGAATTCCCTGTCGATCTGCCAAGGCCGGCCGAGGTGCAGTACGGAGGAGACTGCCTTGCCTTCGAGCTGGACAGCGGGCTGTCCGAGAGGCTGCGAGCGGCTGTCCGCGAATATAATACCACGCCGTACAGCCTTTTTCTGGCCGCCTTCTACATCCTTCTCTACAGGTACAGCGGCCAGGACGACATCGTCATCGGCACTCCAACGGCAAACAGGCAGTACCGCCAACTGGAAAATCTCATCGGCTTCTTCGTAAACTCTACCGTGATGAGATGCACCTTCACCCCTGATCTCGACATCAGGGGGCTCATCGGGCAGACGGCGGCGGCGCAGGCAGCCATGCAGATGCACCAGGACCTGCCGTTCGAGAAGCTCGTAGAACTGCTTCAGGTCGAAAAGGATCCGTCCAGGCACCCGATCTTCCAGATCATGTTCGGCGTGCAGAGCTTCGGCAGCCTTGAGAGAGCGGAAATGCCCCGTTTCCTGAAGTCTGTCGACATCTCCAGGTGGTACACGACTGCGAAATTCGATCTCTCGCTCGTCCTCGACGACTCGCAGCAGAGAATATCAGGGAATATTACCTGGGCCACGAGCCTGTTCGAAAAGGCGCGGATAGAGCAGCTGGCAGCCCACTACAAGGACATCCTGCGCCAGATAGCCTCAGGTGAGAACAGGCTGATAAAGGACATGCCGCTGCTGTCGTCGGCAGAGCGCGATATGATTATCCGTGACTGGAACGCCACGGAAGCTCCATACCCCTGCGAGAGCACGATAGCAGAGATCTTCGAGGCTCAGGCGGAAAATAATCCAGACCTCACGGCTCTCATGTTCGAGAATGAGTCACTCACATACAGGGATCTCAACGAGCGGGCCAACCGGCTCGCCAACACCCTCAGGAGAGATTACCGGGAGCTTACAGGAGCGGAGATCAGGGGCGACACGCTGATCGGCATCTACATGGAGCGCTCTGTCGATATGATCGTCGCCATACTGGGCATCCTGAAATCGGGAGCCGCATACGTGCCGTTCGACAGGGCCGATCCTCCTGCGCGCCTCAGGTTCAAGATAAACGACTGCGGCGCCAGGATGACCATCACCTCATCGAGGTGCATCGGAGATCTGCTCTTCCTGACAGAGAAGGAGACGCTGCCCCTTTCGCTCGATGAATACAACGACGAGCTGGAGAATGCGCCCTGCTCGAATCCTGACCGGGTCAGCGGCCCACGGAATCTGGCCTACGTCATCTACACGTCCGGCTCGACAGGAACGCCCAAGGGAGTGATGATCGAGCATTACGGCGTTGTCAACCTGGCTTTCTCGCACAGAAAGAGCCTGGACATAACCGGCGATTCCCGGATCCTGCATTTCGCCCCGTCGAGCTTCGACGCCTCGGTCTCCACTCTCTTTTGCGCGCTGCTCAACGGCGCCGCGCTGTGCATGTGCACCGAGGAGATGAGAAAAGACGCTGCAAAGCTGTCGGCGTTCATCGCCGGCTCGAAGATCAGCCATATAGACATCCCTGCGAGGCTGCTCGAGATCCTGCCGAAAGATCTGGACTGCTCGAGCCTTCGCTCCATCATCACTGCAGGCGAGGTCTGCGACAGCAGGACGATGGAATACTGGGGCGCGAGGGTTAAGCTGATTAACGCATACGGGCCTACCGAATCCACGGTCTGCGCGACCATTGCAGCCTTTTCGCAGGGCCGGAGCAACGTGAATATCGGGAAGCCCATCAGCAACAAGAAGGTGTACGTACTGGACGGCAATCTCAGCCCTGTCCTCCCTGGAGTGCCTGGAGAGCTGTACATCGGCGGCGACGGCCTGGCGAGATGCTATCTGGGCAGGCCTGAGCTGACCGCCGAGCGCTTCATCGAAAACCCCTTCCTCTCTGAAAGCGACCGGATGGCTGAGCGGCGTATGTACAGGACAGGAGACGTGGTCCGCTGGTCCAGAGACGGCGATCTCGAGTTCATCGGCCGCAACGACGACATGGTCAAGATCCGCGGATACAGGATAGAGCTTGCAGAGGTCGAGCACAGGCTGTCGGCTTGCCCTGGCATCGCCATGTGCGCCGTAACTGTATACCGGCGCGATGACGACAGATACCTGTGCGCCTGCTACACAGTCTCCGGAAAGACACCGGAAGACGAGATAAGGGCTTACCTTGCCACAGTGCTGCCTGAATATATGATCCCGTCATTCTACCTGGAGCTGGAAGCCTTACCGCTCTCAGCGTCAGGCAAGGTGGACCGGAAGGCGCTGCCGGCTCCTGACAGGAAAGGCGGCAGGGACAGTTACGCGGCGCCCAGGAACGGCACTGAGGAAGAGCTGTGCAGGCTCTGGCAGGAGATACTCGGCGTCGACAGGATAGGGATCGAAGACGATTTCTTCAGGAGCGGCGGCAACTCCATCCTGGCCATCAAAGCGGCGCACAGGATGCGCGACATCGTGGGACACGACATCGCCGTGTCAGAGCTCTTCAAAAACAGGACCATAAGCGGATTTTCCGCGACAGGTAGCCTTGAGACAGTTGAAATGGAAGGTGAGGTGGTCGAGCTGTGAAGCTGTCCATTCTGTTCGACAAGCTCGGAAAACGCGGCATCCGCCTGTGGAGCGAAGGCGATAAACTGAAAGCCTTTCTGCCGAAAGACGTGAAGCTCGAGCCCGGTGAAAAGGAGCTCATCGACGCGAAAAAGGACGAGATCATCGCGATACTGAAGCGCAACAGGATTTTCTCCAGGGAGGATTCTGAGGCCAGAGAGATCCTGGAAGGCCTGAACGAAAGCGGCGCCTGGGAGCTCTCGTTTGCCCAGGAGCGCCTGTGGTTCATCGAGCAGCTCGAAGGCGGGAGCAGCGCGTACAACATCCCGATGGTCCATGACCTGGGGGCGGGCGCCGATCTCGACGCCTTCAGAAAAGCCGTGCAGGATATAGCCATGCGGCACGAGGTGCTGCGCACCGTATTCCGCAGAGACGACGACGGCAGGGATTTCCAGCAAGTCCTTCCCTCCGCTCCGCCGATAGAGCAGGAGCGGCTCACAGAGGCAGAGCTGCCCGGGAAGCTGAAAGGCTGGCTCGCCCGCGTCTTCGACCTCGTCCGCGAAGGTCCTCTGAAGGCGGGCATATTCATCACGGAAAAGAGCGCTTATTCGGTGATCGTCGTGCACCACATCGCCTTTGACGGGTGGTCGGCAGAGATATTCGACAGAGAGCTGGAGGCTCTGTACCTTCACCACAGAGAAGGGAAGGAGGCACAGCTTCAGAGGCTCGACATACAGTACAGGGATTTTGCGCTCTGGCAGAGAGCCCGCCTGGCCGGCCAGGAGCTGGAGCGGCAGAAGGCATACTGGAAAAACGCGCTGCAGGGCTGTGAAACGCTCGAGCTCCCGACAGACAGGGCCAGGCCGGCCAGGGTGGACTACCAGGGAGGCAATGTGCGTTTCGAGCTGAGCGCAGAGCTGTCAGGAAAGCTCACCGGCATGGCCGGCTCCATGGGAGTTACGCTTTACACGGTGCTGCTGTCCACATTTTACGTGCTGCTCAATAAGTATACCGGCCAGAGCAGCCTGGTCGTCGGGACTTCTGAAGCCAACAGGGAGCACAGGGAGCTCGAGAACGTGATCGGCTTCTTCGTCAACTCCATGGCGCTGAAAGCCGATATTGCTCCGACAATGACCTTTTCGGCTCTGGTGGAATCCGTGCACCGCCTGCTGATGGAATCGCAGCAGTACAGGGAGCTTCCGTTTGAAAAGGTAGTGGAGGCCCTCGAGGCGGAGAAGGATCTCTCCAGGCATCCTGTCTTCCAGGTCATGTTCGGACTTCAGAGCTTCGGCGGCAACAGAGAGAGGCTCTTCCGCCCAGTCCCGATAGACGACTGGTACGAGCCGGCCAAGTTCGACCTGTCACTCTTCATAGACGGGCAGGGGACCGCTTTGAAAGGCGTGTTCAACTACGCTGCCAGCCTCTTCGATCAGCAGACTGTCGAGCGCATGAAGGGCCATTATCTGAGAGTTCTGGACCAGGTGGCGGCGAGCCCCGGCATCCCTATAAGGGATATCACGATTCTAACCGGCGGCGAGCTGGAGCAGATCGTATACCGGTGGAACGAGACAGACGCTCCATACCACAGAGACAGCACCATAGTGAGCCTCTTCGAAGAGCAGGTGGAGAAGACTCCAAATCTCACTGCGGTGATATGCCGCAAGGAGAAGCTGACTTACAGGGATCTGAACCGGCGCGCCAATCAGCTCGCCCACATCATCAGGAGAGACTATCGCGACTTCACAGGAAGCGATGTCAAGGGCGACACGCTGATAGGCGTCTACATAGAGCGCTCCATCGACATGATCGTCGCGGTTCTGGGCGTTCTGAAGGCCGGCGCAGCCTACGTGCCCTTCGACTCAGCGGACCCTACAGAGCGGCTCAGATTCAAGATCAACAACTGCGGCTGCAGGATGGTGCTCACCAGGTCGGAGAGCGTCAAGGATCTGGTCTTTCTGATCGAGACCGATACGGCGCCGCTGTCGCTCGACACATACGGCGACGAGCTGTGCAGGGCCCCTGTCGGCAACCCGGCCCGTATCAACAGGCCTGAAGACCTGGCGTATATCATCTACACCTCAGGCTCGACAGGAAGGCCCAAAGGCGTGATGCTGGAGCACAGGAGCGTATTGAACTACGTAGAGAACTACCGGGCCTCCACTGCGCCCGGTCACAAGATCTTCGATCTGTCGAGCAGCCTGAGCTTCGACCTGACGGTGACGACGACGCTGGCGCCGCTTCTCACAGGGAGCACAATCGCCATCTACCCGGGCTCCCTGAAGGATATCGACGAATACGCAAGACATATAGACAGGCACGGCGTGTCGTTCATCAAGACGGTGCCCAGCCTGCTCTATCTGCTGCTCGGGCATTCCCGGCATGCCAGCCTCAAAGAGATCTTCGTCGGCGGAGAGAAGCTGAACAGGGACCTGCTGACCAACACTCAAGGCCTCGCCATTTACGACGAATACGGCCCCACCGAGGCCACCGTCGGGACGACCCTTTCGACAGTCGCACCGCTCTGCCAGCCCGGGATCGGGAAGCCTTATCACAACTACCGGGTCTATATCCTCGACGGCACAGGCGCGCCAGTTCCGATCGGCGTTACAGGAGAGATATATATCGGCGGAGAAGGCCTCGCGAGAGGCTATCTGAAGCGCCCTGAGCTGACATCAGAGCGGTTTGTCGACAACCCCTTCGCCACCGCGGTGGAGACTGCGGAAGGGCGGAACCTGAGGATGTACAGGACAGGAGACCTGGCCAGGTGGAGACCGGACGGCAATATCGAATACACAGGCCGCAACGACGACCAGATAAAGATAAGAGGCTTCCGCGTGGAGCTGGGCGAGATCGAGGAGAGGCTCTCAGAGCACCGGTCTGTCTCACAGTGCGCAGTGCTGTGCCGGGAGCTGAACGGCAACAAATATCTTGCGGCATATTATGTCACAAAGGAGCAGGTGTCAGCCGACGCTCTTAGAGCCCATCTCGCAGCGCTGCTCCCTGAGTATATGATACCTTCCTTTTTCACGAGGCTTGAAGAGATGCCTCTCACCGTGAACGGCAAGGTGGACCGAAAGGCCCTGCCGGAGCCTGACTGGAAAGGCGACGAGCAGCAGTACACGGCGCCGAGAAACGACATCGAAGAGATGCTCTGCCGTATATGGTCTAAAGAGCTCGGCATCGAAAAGATCGGCATCACCGATGACTTCTTCAAGATGGGCGGCAACTCCATCCTTGCAATCAGGCTCTCGCACAGGATGACGAAGGCTCTCGAGAGGGAGATCCCTGTCGCATCGATCTTCGAGCTCAAGACTGTTAAGAACATCTCGGAGGAGATGGTCCGGTTCAGGCGCCAGGTGAACATAGAGCCATGCCGAAGCGACGAGGCCGTCCTCTCCTTCGCCCAGGAGCGGCTCTACTTCATCGAGGAGTACGAAGGCGGGAGCAGCGCCTACAACATCCCGCTCCTCTATGAGCTGGACGGAGAGACAGACATCGACGCGCTCAAAAAGGCCATCGCGAGCATCGTGATGAGACAGGAGATCCTCAGGACAGTCTTCGTCAGGAACGACAGCGGCGAAGTCAGGCAGAAGGTGTGTGCAGAGCCGCCGTATATCAGGGAGAGGGAGATCAGTGAGAGCGACTTCGAGAGGTCCGTGGCCGAAGATATAAACACGGTCTTCGATCTGCACAACGAGTGCCCGTTCAGGACGGTGCTGTACCGCACGGAGAAGAAGCGCCGGCTCCTCTTCATCATCCACCACATCGCCTTCGACGGGTGGTCCACAGACATCTTCCTGTCCGAGCTCGAGCAGCTCTACCGTCATCACAGAGACGGCTCTGCCGCGGCGCTCCCCCGCCTCGAGATCCAGTACAGGGACTTTGCAGTCTGGCAGAGAGCATATCTGTCAGGAGAGAGGCTCGAAGGCGAGCTCGAATACTGGAGAAAAGCACTTGCTGACTGCAAAACCCTTGAATTCCCCGCCGATCATGCGAGGCCGGCCGAAGTGCAGTACGGAGGCGACTACCACACCTTCGAACTGGACAGCGAGCTGTCAGGCAGGCTCAGAGCGGCTGTCAGCGAATACGGCACCACGCCGTACAGCCTTTTTCTGGCTGCATTCTACATCCTTCTCAACAGATACAGCGGCCAGGACGACATCATCATCGGCACTCCGACGGCAAACAGGCAGTACCGCCAGTTGGAGGACCTGGTCGGATTCTTCGTCAACTCTACCGTGATGAGATGCGTCTTCACGCCGGACCTCGATATCAGGGGGCTCATCGAGCATACGGCAGCGGCGCAGGCTGCCATGCAGATGCACCAGGACATGCCGTTCGAGAAGCTCACAGAGCTCCTCCATCTGGAGAAGGATCCGTCCCGGCACCCGCTTTTCCAGATCATGTTCAGCGTGCAGAGCTTCGGCGATTCTGATAAGACGGGAAAGCTCAGATTCATGAAGCCTCTCGACTGCTCAGGCCTTTACAAGGTATCAAAGTTCGATCTGTCCCTTTTCATCAGCGACTCAGGGAAGAACATCACCGGAGGGTTCAACTACGCGACAGGCCTGTTCGAGAAGGCGCGGATAGCCCAGTTGTCCCGCCACTATCAGAATATCCTGCGCCAGATAGCATCCGGCGAGAACGCGCTGATAAAGGACATGCCGCTCCTGTCGTCGGCAGAGCGCGATATGATCATCCGTGACTGGAACGAGACCGGAGCCTCATATCCCAGGGAGAGCACGATAGCGGAGATCTTCGAGGCTCAGGCCGATAAAAATCCTGACCGGAAGGCAGTCCTGTTCGACAATGAGTCGCTCACATACAGGGAGCTCAACGAGCGGGCCAACCGGCTCGCCCACATTCTCAGGAGAGACTTCCGGGAGCTCACAGGGACTGAGATCAAAGGCGACACGCTGATCGGCATCTACATGGAGCGCTCCCTCGAGCAGATTACAGCCGTACTCGGAATCCTGAAATCAGGAGCGGCATACGTGCCGTTCGACAGGGCCGATCCGCAGGCGCGCCTGAGGTTCAAGATAAACGACAGCGGCGCCAGGATGACTGTCACCTCGTCGCGGTGCATCGGAGACCTGGTCTTCCTGACCGAGAAGGATGCGCTGCCCCTGTCGATCGATGAATACAGGGACGAGCTCGAAAAGGCGCCCTGCTCGAATCCCGGCCGGGTCAGCGGCTCGAGGGATCTGGCCTACGTCATCTATACTTCAGGCTCGACAGGGAATCCAAAAGGAGTGATGATCGAGCAGTACGGCGTGGTCAACCTGGCCTTCTCGCACAGAAAGAGCCTCGAAATCACCGGAGACTCGCGGATCCTTCATTTCGCCCCTCTCAGCTTCGACGCCTCGGTCTCCACTCTCTTCTGCGCGCTGCTCAACGGAGCCACGCTGTGCATGTGCACCGACGAGATGAGAAACGACGCCGCAGAGCTGTCGGCTTTCATAGCCGGCTCGAAGATCAGCCACATAGACATCCCTGCGAAGCTCCTAGAGATCCTGCCGAAGGATCTGGACTGCACGAGCCTGCGCTCCGTCATCACCGCAGGAGAGATATGCGACAGCAGGACCATGGAATACTGGGGCGGCAGGGTCAAGCTGATTAACGCGTACGGGCCAACCGAATCTACGGTCTGCGCGACCTTTGCGGCCTATGCGCCTGGCCGGAGCAACGTGAACATAGGGAAGCCAATCAGCAACAAGAAGGTGTACGTGCTGGGCAGCAATCTCAGCCCCGTTCCGGCAGGCGTGCCGGGAGAGCTTTACATCGGCGGCGACGGGCTGGCGAGATGCTATCTGAACCAGCCGGACATGACAGCCGCCAGGTTCGTGAAGAACCCCTTCCTGCATGAGAGCGACCAGACTGCCGAGCGGCGCATGTACAGGACAGGAGACGTGGCCCGGTGGACCAGGGACGGCGATCTCGAGTTCCTCGGCCGCAACGATGACCAGGTGAAGATCCGCGGCTACAGGATAGAGCTTGCAGAGGTCGAGCACAAACTGTCAGCCTGCCCGGGCATCGCCATGTGCGCCGTCACGGCCTGCCAGCAAGACCTCGGCAGGCATCTC